>Ga0187892_10006266_pt1 | contig 17834 bp, 19 predicted proteins | sample MA1701073metaG_FD_139345 | JGI IMG/M metagenome (GOLD analysis project Ga0187892, IMG submission 139345) | Bio-ooze microbial communities from a basaltic lava cave in the Kipuka Kanohina Cave System on the Island of Hawaii, USA - MA170107-3 metaG ... | reverse complement strand
TAAACCAAGGCACTGTCTCGATCGGTTCCATGGCAGTCAAACTTGCTGAAGAAAACATTGATGATTTGAAATCAAAACATGTTTTGCTTATAGGAACTGGTGAAGCAGCGAGTCTTGTTGCAAAATCACTCAAAAAAAGAAACATGGAATTTTTTGTAACAAGCAGAACCTTTGAGAGATCAAAGTCATTTTCAGAAACGGTTGGAGGAAAACCGATCAAGTTTGAAGATGCGCTTGCAAATTTCAAGGCAGTTGATGTCTTGTTTGTTGCAACAGTTGCGCCATATTTTCTTGTTACATATGACAGAATAAAAAATGCAATGGATTCAAAAAAGAAAGGCATGATGATTCTTGACTTGTCCAATCCAAGAACTGTTGATGAAAAGGTTGCCACCATAAGTAACATAAAGATGTTCAACTTGGATCAGGTGGCAGAAATGGTTGACAAGAACATGCGAAGCAGGATTGGCGAGGTTTCCTCTGCGGAAAAAATAATTAGTGAAGAGCTCCCAGTAGTAGAGGCGGTAATGAAGAGATTGGAAGTAGAACCTGTTGTAAGCAATGTGTTCAAAGACATTGATACCGTTCGTGTAAAGGAGCTCAAAAAGGCGCTGCAGATGCTTGGAGAAACAGACAAGGAAAAAATACGAATAATTGAGCAGCTCACGCAGGCAATTGTTGAGGGAATCATATCAACTCCAATGAATAATCTGAGACGTGCATCAGAGCAAGGCGATGCTGAGTTGCTCAAAACCGTCAGCAAACTTTTTGATTATAAAATAAAAGAGTAACAGATTATATTGCTAGCAAATAGTATTTTTTGCGTATGACTTTTCCTAATGTTAGACTAAGACGGCTACGAAAAAGCAAGAAAATTCGTGAGCTCTTAGAAGAAGTCAGACTCTCTCCAAAGGACCTCATATGTCCTGTCTTTGTTCAAGAAGATTTGAAATCAAGAATGCAAGTAGAATCCATGCCTGATATAGAAAGGCTTCCAATAAAGGATCTAGTAAACGAAGTAAACACTATAGCTGATCTGAAGATTCCTGCCATAATGATGTTTGGCATTCCAGCAACAAAAGACGACAAAGGCACATCGGCTTTTGCACAAAGTGGAGTTGTTCAAAAAGCTATCTCTGAAATTAGAAAAAACCTTGGCAATGAAATTGCGATAATGGCAGACGTTTGTCTCTGTCAGTACACAAGCGCAGGCCACTGCGGACTTGTCAAAGGCGATAAAATAGATAATGATTCCAGCTTAGATGTTCTGACAAAGATTGCTGTTAGCCAAGCTCAGGCTGGAGTTGATGTGGTCTCACCTTCCGCAATGATGGATGGCCAAGTAAAAGCAATAAGGCATGGGCTAGATGATGCTGGATTTACTGACGTAGCGATAATGTCACACTCTGCAAAACATCGCTCTTCTTTGTATTCACCATTTAGGGACATGGCTCACTGTGCACCGCAGTTTGGAGACAGAAAGACATACCAGCTTCCATATACAAATCCAGCAGAGGCAATGAGGGAAGTAGAGGCCGATATTTCTGAAGGGGTTGATATTGTAATGATAAAGCCTGCACTTGCCTACCTTGATTTGATTGCAAAGACAAGAAGCAGTTTCAACATACCCATATCTGCATACAGCGTTTCTGGCGAATATTCTCTTGTAAAGGCTGCTGCAAAGCAAGGATGGATTGATGAAAATGAAGTTGCTCTGGAGATTTTGACTGCGATCAAACGAGCTGGTGCAGACATGATAGTTACATATCTTTCTAAGATTGCTGCAAAGACATTAAATGGATAGGAAATGCGGGAAGACGAAGGCTTTGAATTAGATCGTTCCTTTGATTTGCTGCCACATGTCATAGGATCAAGCTGGGCAGTGATCTGGTTTCGTGTAAACAAGATAAAAAAACCTACAAGGGAAGAGTATAGAAACAAGGTTGTAGAGTACGTCAAAATGTTAGACCGTTTTATAGATTCTTTTCCAAAATCTGAGAATTTTCAGGAAATGGTTTCGTTTGCCAAAAAAAGACACCAAGACGAGATAGAAAAAATTCTTGCTGGGAAAAATCTCGAAGTAGAAAAAAGATTTGATAGATACGTAGATTACGGCTAGATCTCTTTTTTTAAATCAGTAAGAAATTTTTTCATTATTTTGGTCCTATGCCTTGCTTCTATTTTTGCTGTCTTTGTATTCATCTTTTTTTCTAAAAGAAGAAGTTTTTTGTAAAAATGATCCAAAGTCCAACTCTGGTCATCTGGCTTTCGAGTTTGGCAAAATGGATCATATTTATTAAAAAATGTCCTCTTTTCAGCTCCACCCACAGAAAATGCTCTAGCTATCCCGATTGCACCTAGAGCATCAAGCCTGTCTGCATCCTGAAGCACCCTGCCTTCGATGGTGCGTGGAACCATTCCCTTTGAGAAGCTGTGGTCACGTATGGCCTCTGAGACTATTTTTATTTCATTATTAGAATAATCATATCTTTTGAGCATCTTTTGTGCCTCTAAAGCACTTTTTGTGGACGAAGTTTTGGATCTGTGGTCTGATTTTGGAAAAGAGACAACATCATGCAAGAGTGCAGCTGCAAGTACAAGCTTCACGTCTGCCTTTTCTTTTTTTGCAAGTTTTTGTGCATTTTTGTAAACCCGTATCGTATGTTCAAAATCATGTGCGGGATCATTTTTCCTCATTCTTTTTTGAACTTCAATCTTTAGCTTTTCAATTGATCTCAATTTAGAATCGCCACAATTTTGGTTTTATAAATGAAAGCTTTTTTTCAGTCAACAATTTACCCCAGTTTATACAAGCAAACACTACAATCATGATCAAACTTCCAATGTCTGTAACTAATATGCCAACCAAGCTATCATCAAATAATTCTAAAAATGGCTTTAGTGTTACGGTACTAATTGACAACATTATATAGTATGCAATTACCCTACCAATCCAGAATCCTGCAAAAAGTGCTATATTTTTCACTTTCATTATTCCGTATGCCATAAAGAGCAGGTTACTTGGAAGTGGTGTTATCGCAAAAAGAAACGATGCAGAAAAAAATCCATATTTTTTGTTTTTCATAAACTCGGCAAGTTTGTCAAGGTTTGATTTTCTTTCTGTACCAATGAATCTGCGGAAGAATCTGCTGATATACATTAGGATAATCCTTCCAATTAGTGCTCCTGTTGCTCCAACGATAACAAGTGTAGGCTGGTCTAGTGCTGGATCAATGTTGTAAAAAGATGCCAAGACTATCCAAGTTGGCGGCATTAAAATCGGCGAGGCGTTCATTACAATAAGTAAAAGAAAAATTCCAAGGTACGATAGCTCACTTAGCATCTCAAAGATGTCTACCAATAGTTTTCTAAATTTGCCAGATCCTTTAATTGATTTTAAGTCTCTGTTTAGGACAGTTTAGGCGCCATGAAAATGCAAAAAGAAGATAGAATTTCATTAAAAATTGTAATCTTATTTGGTTTAGATCGGGGTTCTGCAATAAACTAGACAAATCGTACAATATCCTTATAAGTAAAAATGACTAATTATTAATTGTGAGTACAAAAGCGTGGAAATGTTATAGATGCAACCTGACTTTTACTGACGAATCCCACGCGATGCTTCACGAGGATCTTTCAAAACATACTGTCCGTCAAGTCCAGATGCTCAAAGCGTAGATAATTCTAATTATTTTGTGCTGAGTTAAATTTTGAAAAGACGAAAATATCTATCGTTTCAAAACATGCTATGGGTGAGGGGTCACCGCGGTTTTGATGAACTAAACCGCAAGCAACGATTACGACGTAAGAAAAAGAGTCGTGATAAAATGCAGGGGGAGGGATTTGAACCCCCGAACCCCTAAGGGAAAGGATTTCCCATTACCAAGATCTTGAGTCCTTCTCGGTTGGCCGGGCTTCGATACCCCTGCAAGGTGAACTTCAAATCATGATTATATAACTGAAACTAGTTTCTCGTGATTAAGCGATTTTTGATTTAGACTGCATGGCATTCTTTCTTCGCATTTTGAGTACAATTATTGCTGCTATTATTAATCCTGCTATTATGATATATTCTAGATATGGAATGGGTATGATGGAGTCTACACCTTGAACTTCATCAACCATAATTGGTTTTGGAGTTATTCTGTAAATTGCATCATGTGTGAGTGATACAACATACAAAAACCCATCAGGACCTACTTCCAGATCTGTGATGCAGCCAAATCCTGTTCCAAATATAATCTCGTCCATTTCTTCACCTGCATTAATTACCTTGTCAGCTAAAGCAGGATCATCAAAGACAAATCCTGTACGGTCTGAATTTAATTCAAACTTGTATAGATTTCCAAAATTGCAATCTCCGACAAAGAGGCTGTTTTTGTACTTTTCAAATCCTTTTGAATCAATAAAAGAGAGTGCTGTTGGTGCAACTACTTCTTCCCAGCTAAACTCAGGATCACTGTAAACAAAATCGCCAAAACTAGGCAAAAGCGATAGCTCAGACTCTGTAGCAGGGCCCATTATTGTTTCCCATCCGCTGTTAAAGTTTGGAAGCACTAGATTGACTTCATCATAATCATTTGGGCCGTTTTCTGTTTGCCAGAGATTACCAGTAACTGGATCTATTGCCAGACCAAAGCTATTTCGTATCCCTATACCATGATAGGTTCCTTGTTCTACGCGCAAAATTACACTCGTATCATCAGGCTCGCCTCTTGGATAGTTTTGTAGTATGCCATTTCTGTTTAGGTCTCCTATGACTGCATATACAGTACCATCCAAACCGGTTACCATGGCTCCTCCGTCATGGTTGGGGCCAGGTGTTGCTGGAAGATCCTGAATCAATGCTTGATTTACCAATGCCTGTCCATCCCAGTCATACCTGTAGATTCTATTTCCAAGTGGTTGTCCTCCATCAGTTGTTGATTCTGTAAAGTACAGATAGATTGTAGAATCTACTGTAGTGATTCCAAGCAATCCTCGCTCGCTATCATTGCTAACACTTACGTCAAGGACTGGTTTTTCTTGCAGCACTCCATTACTGATAAGGCGTACTTTTCCATCATCTTTTTGCAGAACCAGTATATCATTGTCTACAAAAGCCATGGTGGTCGGGCGTGAGAGGCCTGATACAAATTTTTTAGCAACTAAAGTATCATCTTTTAGAATAGGTTCGCCAAAAGCAGGGAAGATTTCAAAAAGAAAGAGTGCAAGGAGTAAGATTGGCTTGATTTTCAATACATCTAGATAGAAATGCAGACTATTAAATTTCCAAGTTGGTTTGATAGGCGCTTTATCATAACGCAACAGAAAATTTGATTAAACTAGCTTCAAAAAGATAATTTCTACTCTACAGTTAGAGTGCCATTCATTTCAGGGTGTATTGTACAATAATATTGAAATGTTCCTTGTTTGTCTGCAATAAAATCTATTATTTGTGTTTCAAAATATCCTAAATCCCTTGAATGAACATTAAATTCATCAATGTTGATGTTGTGTTTTGAGTTGGTATCTTTATCTTCATTTATCATGTGGAGTGATTCTACTTCGCCTTTGAAAGTATGAATTGTAGGATTAATGTGGCTTCCTGATATACTCTTTTTACCACTTGATAACGACTGACTGGTAAACACATATCCTGTTTGTGGAGAATGTGTTGCCTTGAGGTATGTGTTACCACGGGGTGCAAAAACTGGAACTGTGCTATTTACGGGAATCATGGCAGATAATCCAAAGTGTGCAACAAGTACAATAACTGTAACTACTGCACCAACTTCAATCGCCGTGCGTCTAAATTTCTTATTTTGCGGATTTTTTTGCTTACGCATTGACCTAGAGCGATAAAGTGATCAATATTAACTAAACCTCGAATTTGAACAGCTAGAAATTCTAGCTGTCAAACCCCGACATCTTAGCAGAAGTTGATATCAAAACACTTATTATTTGAGCACGAAAAATCTCGCTGATGACTACAATAAGCCAGCTTAGAAGTGGCATGACAAGACTGGACACCATTGAAGGAACCGTAGAAAGCATTAGTGAACCAAGAACTGTAAACCTGAGAACTGGTGGGCAGGCCCAAGTTGCCGATGCGATTCTAAAAGACGATACTGCTCAGATCAAACTAACACTATGGGATGCTCAGATCAAAATGGTAAAGGCTGGCTCCAAAGTAACAATAGAAAATGGCTACATCAGCAACTTCAAGGGAGAAAATTCCCTCAACGTTGGAAAATACGGAAAGTTAAACGTAATCGAGTTTTAGGCTAGCTGATATATCCCAGTTTTTTGTCCTGCGGTGGAATTGGTAGTGGTTCGCCTGATGGTCGTTGCCCCATTTGTTCCTCTATTGTTTTGATTAGATGTTCGGTGTCTTGAGCCCTTTTGTTAAGTGTGGTCATGTCAAGCTTGAATCCTAACATCTTTGAAAGAATCTCAAGAACCGCTTTTGATGCCTTTGCATCAACAACATAACCCGATGTTTCACCCAGCAAGCAGACTCCAGTTATTCCCTTTGTTTTCCCAGCTCCTATCATCAAGCCATTCATACCAGTGATGCTTCCGCCATCCATTGTAAAAACTCCCTGTTTTGAAAATTCCTTGACTACATGAGCCGATGTGCTTGTTCCATATACTTTTGGATTTTTTGAAAAAGTGCCAGTGATGTATGCTGCAAGTGTATAGATGCTTGTAACGCCAAGCTTTTCGCAAATTCCTATGATTTCGTCTGCCATCGCATACTCACTTTCTGGTGTGATTGGCTGGGCATCTCCAGTTAAAAGAATGATATCATTTGGTTTGTTTTTACAGTAGTATAACGTGTTTTTCATCAGATCAATTGTTCCATCAGGTCGGATTGAAACCTGTGGCGGAAAGGATGAGGAAAATATGTTTGCAAACTGGACTGCTTTGAGTTCTTCTATTAGATAATCAACTGCGAGCTTGCCCACAAAGCCACTTCCTGGCAGGCCACAGATAAGTTGGGGATTTTTTAGCTTGGGCATTTCAGAAACTTCAACTTTGATTTTTTGTGGAAACGACACAGATTAGAAAGAAAAGTTATTCAATATTAATGAAGCGTAGGATTTCTATCTTCGTTTTGACTTTCTAGATTTTTTTGTTGCCCTGCGTTTTGCTTTTCTTTTTATTGCTCTTCTTTTTCTTGTCTTTGCTCTTCTTTTTAGAGCTTTTTTTGTTCTTGTTTTTGTTTTTCGTGCTTTTGCTTTTCGTCTTGATTTGAGTGTCTTTCTTTTTGTCTTTTTCCTTGCCTTGCGCTTTGCTTTTTTTCTTTTAGCCTTTAAGAGTTTTAATTTCTCGTTGATTGTAACTAAATTGCGACTTAGTTGCGCTTCCTGCTTTAGCTTTGTTTGAACCTGAGAGCGAAGTCGTTCTCCTGCCTTTGTGCTTGATTTTAGCTGTACCAAAAGTGTCGGTTTTGACTGCGCTTGCTGTCTTATCTTTGAATCAAGTCTTGATTTGGCTTTTGTTGTATCTGCAATTAGTTTAACAAGTCTTTCTTCTGCGGCATTTCTTTGTCTTATCTCCGCATTTAGATCTGCGATCTTTTGGTCTATCATTTTAATTCTTTCAAGAGCCCGTGCCTTGTCATCTGGAAGTTCAGCAAATTCACTTTCCTGTTGAGCTCGTTCCCTTGCCTCTCTTTCTTGTATTATTCTCTCTTCTGCAACAGTTTTCAGTCTTTGTATGCTAGCTCTTTGTGCCAAATACTGGCTGAGTAGCTGTGAAACCTCATCTTTTTTTGCATGCATTGTATCTTTTCTTCTTTCAAGCGAAGAAAGACCAGAAGAAGAACTTCGCTTTAATGAAAGAGCAGTTTTGAGTTTTTTTTCGGTTTGTCTCCTTAGCTTTGTTGCCTGGATTTTTTTGTTTTGGTATGATCTAGCAAGCCTTGAAAGCGAAGTCATGGTTTTTTAGAGATTTTGTACTCGATTAAGTTTTTGTTATGATTAGTAATTGACATAACAGTTAATATTTTTGACTTATTACGCGATTTTTTTGATAAATTTTGAAAATATAATCACATCACCCACTAGATTTTATTGGGTAATATAAAAAAAACCGTATGGAGTTTCATCCCTCCCAACTTCCTGTTTCTAAAACATTTGAGGTAAACAACGAAACCCAAGCGGTGGAAGCTGCAGCAGAAATGGTAAGATTTGGATTTGCTGGACAAAAAAGCGCGTTTAGGGTATTGATGACAAATGACAAAAATACAGCTAAAAAAATTGGTTTTTTGATAATGAATGAGCTTAACTTTGGATTACGCAAGACAAAACAGGAACGAGACGTAATGTACTGGATATATCATTATGACAGCTTGCATTATGCTATGGTATTGATTAGCTCAAAGGTTCTACAAAAGCTAGGCTTTTGATTTCTCAAATATCAGGTGTAGTTTTAGTTTTTTTGAAACTATATCAGCAACTAGAATTCCAAGCACCGTCCCTCCAATGACATCCATTGGAAAGTGTTGTAGTATGAAGACTCTACTAATTGAGACTAACAGCGGATAGGCCCACAAAAGGTAACAGCCACGTGGAAATCTCTCAGAGAGTGCAAATCCTATTACAAAAGCAAATGCTGCTGTTCTTGTGGTATGTCCTGATGGGAATGAACCAATCCCAAAAAAAGAAGAATCTCGTTCAAGTGCTATAGGAAACGGTTTTCCTGCAAATTCTAGCTGTGGTCTTTCCTGTCCCACAAAGTCTTTCATATATGCTGAAGCTATGGTTCCTGCCAAAATAGAAAGTATCAGTATAAGACCAACTCTTCTTGTGTTTTTTTTGATAAATAAAATAATGCAAAAAATTATCATGTAAAAGACACTCCCAATTTCAGTAAAGATCTGCATTGTCAAGTCCAGCGCTTGGTTTCCACCAAGTGACTGGGCATAAGTTATAATTGCGTCATCTATTGGTTGTGTGATTTTGGCGTAAACCAGATAGGTGAGGATGACAAAAAATGCAAAGAGTGCAAAAAACCTTCTTGATCTTATGTCAAAAACCCATTTTTGCATATTACTGAAATCCTCTGCTGCTTTCTGATTTGCATGTTTAAGTAACCACAGATCACGCTATAAAATTCAATTCAAAGACAGATCCGTTTTTCGACTAAAAGATTTTAACTGCACCAAATGATAGGATTGGCGTGAGGCTTCTTACACTTGAGGATTTTGATACTAAAGGAAAGACTGTTTTTCTCCGTGTAGACATGAATTCTCCTATAGATCCCAAGACCATGGAGATACTAGAAACAAGCAGAATACGAGAGTCTACTGAGTCCCTAAAGGATCTCGATGGAGCAAGGGTAGTCATAGCTTCGCATCAAGGAAGAGTAGGAAACAAGGACTATACCGGCATGGAAAGCCATGCAAAGGTGCTTGAGAAGATACTAGATCGCAAGATCAAGTATGTCCAAGATGTAATTGGTTCAGAGGCCCAAAGAGAAATAAAAAGCATGAAAAATGGTGATGTACTCTTGCTTGACAACCTAAGGCTTTGTGCAGAAGAAAACTATGAGTTTGCGCCTGCTGAAGCTGCAAAGACAATAATGGTCAGCAGGCTTTCTAAGCTCTTTGATCTTTGTGTACTTGATTCTTTTCCAAGCTCGCACAGATCACATCCTTCTATAGTTGGGTTTTCATATGTTCTGCCTGCTTGTGCTGGAAGGCTTGTTGAGCGTGAGGTGCGCAAGCTAGATGAGATACTGACTGTTACAAAAGGTCCGCATGTGGTAGTGTTGGGTGGATCAAAGATTATGGACAGACTTGAAGCAATAAAGGCTCTCATTCAAAGTGGCAGAGCAGACCAAGTATTGCTGACAGGCGTCATTGCAAATGTCTTCATGCGAGCTCAGGGCAGAATAAAGTCTCCCCTTGGCATAAAAAGAGAAGAAGAAGTGGTTGCAAAGGCACATTCTTTGATAGGAGAACATCCCGATGTTTTTTCAACTCCTGTGGATATTGCAATAGATAGAAATGGTTCCAGAGTTGAGATGGACGTTAGGGAGCTTGGTAAGGAAGACCAAATACTTGACCTTGGCCCAAAGACTGTTGAACACTACACAAAATCAATACACAGTGCTGGAACCGTCTTTATCAGTGGTCCTGCGGGATTTTTTGAAAATAAAAATTTCGAGTTTGGCACACAGAGTTTGCTTAAGGCTGTTGCTGATTCCTTTGCCACTACCATTGTAAGTGGCGGTCATCTTACTGCAGCACTAAAAAGATATGGGTTGGCGGAAAAAATAAACCACATCAGCACAGCAGGAGGGGCCTTGGTGTTATACCTTACAGGAATGAAGCTTCCAATGATTCAATCTTTGGAAGAAGCGGCAAAACGATACCGAGCTAAATAGCTGCCTTGCAAGATGGATTTGGGCAGATTTTGTCTTCTAATTTGCCCACGTGAATCTCAAGATTACATTTATTGCACTTGAGTTTTTCCACTTCAGCAAAAAGTTTGAACCACTGTGTTGTGAAATCCTGTGCTATTGGTCTTAAAAGTCCGTCTTTGTGTAACTGATTAAAAAATGGTTTCGTATCTTCTATGGTCAAAGACTTGTCGATGTCCAAGGTTTTCAGTATTTCAAAGATCTCATCACCTGTAAATCTCAAGTTGGTGTCATTGAATTTTTCAAAGATGATCTTTCGTATTAGTAAGGTTATGTCAGGCAGACTGCCCATGCTAAAATAGACCGGATGCTTCTTCTTTTATCTTATCTGCAGTGGCAGTGTCATTTAGCTTCTCAGACAAATACGAGTAGATGCCATATTTGAGAACCTTAAGCGAGAGCAAGGCGCATTTTATTCTAGCAGGGCCAAGGTCAGGAAGACCAAGGTTTTCAAGGATGTCCTCTTTTGTTAGCTGTTTGACATAATCAAAGTCTTTTCCCATGATAAGCTCTGTTAGCATTGATGCGCTTGCTTGGCTGATTGCACAACCTTTGCCTGTAAATTTCACGTCAGAGACCTTGTTTTCTTTTATGTTGATGTGCATCTCAAGCTCATCACCACACAATGGATTGCTGTCACGCTTTGAAATGTCTGGATTTTCTATCTTACCATAGTTACGCGGATTTCTATAATAATCCAAAATGATTTCACGATAAATGTCTGCGCTACTCAAATTCTAAACAACTCTCTTGCTCTGTTAAGTGACCTGATAAAAACGTCTACTTCTTCTTTTGTGTTATAGATGTAAAAGCTTGCACGGGATGTTGCGGCAACCTCAAGTCTTTCCATCAATACCTGCGCGCAGTGATGGCCTGAACGTATTGCAACACCATCTTCATCAATTATTGTTGCAAGATCGTGCGGATGTATGTCTCCAAGATTAAAAGAGATAACACCGCCACGTTTTGACATGTCAGGTGTTCCGTATAGTATGATTCCCTTTACTGCAGAAATTTTGTCTAGTGCATATTTTGTTAATTCAACTTCGTGTTCTCTCACTTTGTCCATTCCTATTGCGTTGAGATAATCAATTGCGGCTGAAAACCCTATAACATCTGCGATGTTTGGTGTTCCTGCCTCAAACTTGAATGGCAGGTCATTCCAGGTGGTCTCGTACTTGTGTACCTCTCTTATCATGTCTCCGCCACCGTGAAATGGTGGCATGCTGTCTAGTATTTCCTTTCTTGCCAATAATACCCCTACGCCTGTAGGTCCAAGCATCTTGTGTGCTGAAAATACAAAAAAGTCACAGTCCAGTTTTTGTACATCGGCTTTCATGTGTGGAACAGACTGCGCTGCATCTACCAGAACCTTGACTCCCTTTTTGTGACACCGTCTAATTATTTCCTCAATAGGAGATATTGTTCCCAAAACGTTTGACATATGGCTAAATGTGACAAGCTTTACACGTCCCGTATCCAGATATTCGTCAAGCTGATCAAGTATCAGTTCTCCATGGTCATCGATTCCAATGTATCGCAGCTTTGCTCCCTTTTCCTTTGTCAAAAGCTGCCATGGAACTATGTTGCTGTGGTGTTCGTATTCAGTGGTTACAACAATATCATCTTGATGTACATTTTGTCTTCCCCAAGAATATGCAATGAGATTGATGGCCTCTGTTGTGCCTCGTACAAATACAACCTCTTCACGGTTTTTGGCATTGATGAACTTTGCAACTTTATCTCTTGTGAGCTCAAATGCAGCTGTTGATTCTTCTGCGAGCTGATGCACTGCCCTGTGTATGTTTGAATTATAATTAAGATAGTAATTTCGAATTGCATCTATTACTTGGATTGGTTTTTGTGATGTTGCTGCGTTGTCAAAATATACCAGCGGTTTGCTGGTGTGAACTTTGCGTTGCAGAATTGGGAAGTCGCTTCTGATATTTTCAATATTTAATGTACTGGCTTGCAAGATTTACCCTACCTCGACATAGATCTCGTTTTGTTCTATTTTAACATTGTAGGTTTTCAGTGGTTTTTCTGCAGGAAGATTTTGTGGCATTCCAGTCTCAAGATTAAAAGTAGAAAGGTGCAACGGGCAAGTTACTCCCTCCTCACCCAGAACTCCTGTTGAGAGGTCAGCCTGTGCGTGCGTACAAATCCTATCTGTGGCGTAGATTTTTCCGTTGAGATTTGCCAGAAGAATCTGTTTTTCGTTGTAATCAAAATCAATCATCTGGCCCTTTTCAAGTTTTTCTTTACTGCAAGCCTTTACCCATTGTGACAAAAATTTTCTCACCTGTATTTGTAGTGGCTCTCAAATATGTCAGTCTCGCGGTATCTTGTTTCTTCCACTTCAAGTATTGCCTTTAGCTGTTCATCTGACTTTATTGTAAGCTCTCTACCAAGCCATTTAGATTCTATCAGATAGCTAATCCAAGCTCTAATCTGGTATGACATCTTTCTTGACAGAGGTTCAAGAAATCCTTCAACTATAATTTTTTGACCCGCTGATCTGTCAAGACATCTTGTAGCAAGATAGAATAGCTGTTCCTCATCAATCTGTGCAACAGATGCCGAGTGGGTAGCTTTGACATCGTTTGTAAATATTTCAAGTCCTGGTATGGAATCAGACTTGGCTCCTTTATCCAATAAAATAGAATGTCCTGAAAGGTAGGACTCCGAGTGGTGGGCGTTTTCTTCAATTCGTATCATTCCCTTAAAAAGAGATTTTGATTTATCCTTTAGAACGGATTTTTCAAGAACTCGTCCAATGGTTGACGGTACTACGTGTATCAAATTTGATGCGATATCAAATGACTGGTTGTTGTTTCCAAAAACAACTTCGGTGTCGTTTGCAATTGCCCCTGTTCCGTTTAGGTAGTTATCAACTTTATACCTTGAAAGTAATCCTCCAAACAATCCAAGATACCAGTTAATTCTGCCGTCTTTTGCAACATGTCCTGTCCTTGTGGAAAAGTTTACTGCGTTTTGATCCATGGCCTGTAGGGTGACCAAGTCAAGTTCAGCATTCTGGTTTACTTGAACATCCAGTAGCTCAAGATATGCCTGCTGTTTTGGGCTCTTTGTGGCATAAAGCTCCTGAACGATTAGACCCTTGCTGCTTTCTTCTCCTACCACTATGTTTCGTGAGACTGTAGAAGTTCCATCTGATGAAAGCAATGAAATTATATGTATTGGTTTTTCTAGGATAAGATTTCTTGGAATATAGATGAAAAATCCTGAATTGAAAAATGCATTGTTAAGTGCGGTGTACTTGTCTTTTTTTGGATCCGTTGATTCAAGCGATTTTTTTATCTTGTCTTGATGATTTTTTATTGCATCGTTTATTGAACAGATAACAAGGCCTTTTGATTTTAGCTCAGCAGGTAGGTATATCTTTTGTATGTTTGTGCCGACTTGCACTATGCAAGGATTCTCTCCAATCTCTGCAATTCTGTCGTTGATGAATCCAGGAATTGTACTATCTGAGATTAGCGAGAATGATACTTGCTGTGGATCCATTCTGTTTGCGTCAGAATATTTGTTGTATAGTGGCGAGACTTCGGGCGGTAGCTCTTGATATATTGAAAAAGAATTTTTTCTGTATTCTTTAAGCCAAGATGGTTCATTATTTGCAGATGAGATCTCGTCTACATGGTTTGAACCAAGTGTGGATAAAGCAAACAATGCCATGCCAAATCACAAAACTATTTTGGGACAGTCTAACCGACTGAGCCATCCATTTCCATTTTTACTAGTCTGTTGAGCTCAACGGCATACTCCATTGGAAGCTCTTTGGTAAATGGCTCGATGAATCCGTTTACAATTAGTGTTAGTGCGTCTTCCTCGGAGAAACCTCTGCTCATCAGATAAAAGATCTGCTCGTCTCCTATTTTTCCTACAGTTGCCTCGTGGGTAACAGTAGCGTCCTCTTGGTTGATTTCCATGTATGGATAAGTGTCAGTCTTTGAGATGTCATCTAAAAGCAACGCGTCACATCTCACAGAGGCCTTGACGTTTGTAGCTCCCTTTGCAACATGAAGCAGGCCCCTATAGGTTGTTCTTCCGTTGCCCTTGCTTACTGATTTTGACGTAATTCTGGATGTGGTGTTTGGTGCCAAATGAACCATTTTTGCACCAGTATCTTGGTGCTGGTTCTTTCCTGCAAATGCAACAGACAGTGTTTCACCATGGGCTCGCTGTCCAAGCAGGTATATTCCAGGATATTTCATTGTGAGCTTGCTTCCTATGTTACCGTCAATCCATTCTACTCTTGCACCATCATATGCATAGGCTCGCTTTGTAACTAGGTTGTAAACGTCGTTGCTCCAGTTCTGTATTGTTGTGTATCTTAGCTTTGCACCCTTTAGCGCAACCAACTCCACAACAGCAGAATGCAAAGACTCTGAAGAATAGACAGGTGCTGTACACCCTTCTATATAGTGCACCTCAGATCCTTCATCTGCAATGATTAGGGTTCTTTCAAACTGGCCGATGTTTTGTGCGTTTATTCTAAAGTATGCCTGCAGAGGTAGATCTACTTTGACACCTTTTGGAACATAGATAAAAGATCCTCCGCTCCAGACCGCGCTGTTAAGTGCAGCAAACTTGTTGTCTTCTGGAGGTATAATTTTACCAAAATATTTTCTAAAAATTTCTGGCTCTTCTTTTAGAGCTGTATCTGTATCAAGGAACTTTACTCCTTGCTTTGCAAGATCTTCTCTTAAGTTATGATAAACAACTTCAGACTCGTATTGTGCGCCAACACCTGCAAGGAATTTTTTTTCTGCCTCTGGTATTCCTAGCTTGTCAAAAGTTTTTTTGACATCTTCTGGAACGTTTTCCCAGCTCTTTTCTGTCTTTTCAGATGCCTTTGCATAATAGTAGATATTGTTAAAGTCAATTCTACTTAGGTCCCCGCCCCAATTTGGCATTGGCTTTTTCATGAAGATGTCATAAGATCTCAGTCTAAAGTCAAGCATCCACTGTGGTTCGCCTTTTAGCTTGCTGATCTCTTCAACTGTACCTCTTGAGAGACCTTTCTTGCTGAGATAAACATACATCTCAGTAGAGTCTTTGAAATCGTATTTGCTATAATCCATATTCATGTCTGTGGTCATACGAAAACTATAACATCGTTATATTATAAATAACTTACAGAACTACTTCCTAGTTGTACAGCGGAGTAGGTCAAGCTAAATAGGTCAAGCTAATTTTTCAGATAAAACTGAAATGTTTTTCAGTTTTAAAAAATTCATCATTAAGGTCTCCTCATCTTTTATAATACCATGTTGCACATAATATCATAGTGAAGAAAATTGCAGGAAGTAAATAAAGGAAGTAACATTGACAACGTTCTGCTTGAGAGTTTTGAGCGAGAGCTATGGAACAAGGTTCCTCATCTGGAGGAAAAATCAGGAAAGGTTGTCAACGCAACACCGCTGATTGATCTCACTGAAGATTTGAGAGAGTGCGCAAAAAACATATACAACTTGAATCTTGCCGATTCAGATCTGAAAGTTTTCGGCAAGTTCGATTCAAACTTGCTTGCAGGCTCTATAAAAGTAAGGCCTGCAGTTCACATAATCCATGATGCCATTGTTACAGGGAAGCTTAAGAGTGGACAGAAAGTAATCGAAGCTACCTCAGGAAACTTTGGAATAGCCCTTGGGCAGTTATCTAAGCTCGGACTAGATGTAGTTGCCCTGGTATCAAGAAAGCTGCAGGAAGGAGTCTTTGAGGAGCTAAGAAACGAAAAGATACATACCATGAATCTTGACATGGACATCTGCCCAGCTCCTGGAATGAGGGAGAACCCAAATCTTTTGGCTGCAAAAGCAACCGCTGCTAACATTAGATCACAATTATCTGAGCTTGGCTTTGACCCTATTATTTTTGATAAGGCAAGCTCTGAGGTACAATCACTTTTAGCTGGCCAGGACATCATAAATCTGGCAAAGTTTCTTGCAAAGATCTACGGCTGTTTCTGCCCAGAGCAGTATGACAACGAACTAAACGTCGATGTACACAAAACTGTTACCGCGCAGGAGATAGACCAACAATTACATGAAAAAGGACATTCGCTGGAACACTTTGGAATTGTCTGTACCTTTGGTACAGGCGGCACGTCTGGTGGGCTAAGCAGATACCTGTCTGAAAAATATGGGAAAAAGTCGCTGCACGTAGTATTTCCACTTGATGATCAGGATGTTGCGGGAATTAGGACAAAAGGCAAGGCATCCGGCTTGAAGTTTTACGAGCCTGAGATATATGCCGGACAACATGAAGTAGATTTTGAGCAGGCAAAACGTCTGCTCAAATTTTTTGTGGACAAAGGCCACGACATAGGCGAAAGCAGTGCCCTTGCACTTTATGCTATAATGCAGATGGCAAACTTTGGCGGTGGAGGAAAGTTTGTTGCAATAGTTGCTGACGGAATACAAAAGTACAAAAAGAATCTTGAAGCGATAGGAAAGAAGCAGACCCGTACTCAGGTTTCCATGCAGGAAGCTGTATCAAACATAAATGATTATGACAAAATAATCTGGATTCATACCCAGTATACTCCTCTTGAACGAGGAATAGAGCTAATTGCAGACTCTCTTGGCGTTGATAAAAGCAAGATCTCCGTGCCAAAGGCAAGAACTGTGGAGCAACTATTGGCAACACAACAAATCCCGGAAGAGTTGAGTAAGGCACTGGAAGGATCTAAAGGCAAGGCGTTGCTTGTTTGCATGGCAGGAAATACTTCATTGATGGCAGTCAAAGTACTTGCGGGCAAAGGCATTGTAACTGAAAGTTTGAGTGGAGGGATATCAGCACTCTCTCAAGGAAAAGGCGTGCAGATTCCTCAACTTGTGCGGATGGCTACCGAATAGTACACTTTCATTTTTCTCTATACCGTCTTCTATAAGGTTTTTTGTACTTTCTCTTCTCCTTTGGGTGATGTCTTATTTTTTTGCCGATAAATGATCACATTAGATAAAGTGGCGTATAATTTATTAGCAATCTCTAAACCTACCTCTCCGTTCATTATGTAATTGAAAATTCTAATGGAAGTTATGATTATTTAGAATTAATATCACCCCAGCAACAGCATTCGTCCAAGGTACAGTTAGGACATGATTTTGCCGACTGGCTATTCTTGCATTCTTCTGGCAAGCAGTCACAGTCTGCGCATTTTATCTGCATATCAACAATTTATTCATGTTTTGAATAATAAAAAGTTGGGGAAATTACTTTGCATGCGCAAAGACGGTATCTGCACTTGGCGAATTGTGTGCTCGAATTGTGCATGATATGAAAAACCCACTTTCTGTTCTTAAAAACAGCGTGGAAATCATGCAAATGAGAAACGCAAACGTTGATGAAAAAACGAAAAATGATTTTGATAGACTTAAACGGGCTGTTACAAG
>Ga0187892_10006265_pt1 | contig 17837 bp, 7 predicted proteins | sample MA1701073metaG_FD_139345 | JGI IMG/M metagenome (GOLD analysis project Ga0187892, IMG submission 139345) | Bio-ooze microbial communities from a basaltic lava cave in the Kipuka Kanohina Cave System on the Island of Hawaii, USA - MA170107-3 metaG ... | reverse complement strand
GCGTCCGCCCCGGGGCCAGCGCCGGCGCTTTCATCCCCCTGACCCCGCGCCAGGAATTGACCGCCACGCCATACGCCACGACGGCGGCCGGCCTCGTACTGCCCTACAACGGCTCGGTCGAGGTGAACGGCTCTGCAGTTTCGGCAACCAACAGCCATAGCACCGGATACGCAGTATCAGGCATCTCGAGCGCCACCGGCTTCCAATTGCCGCGGCCTGCCGGCGTATACGGTGAAAGCGCCGCTGGAACCGGCAGCGGGGTCTTCGGCAAGAGCACCGCGAACACCGCCTTGGGGTTCGGCGTTTGGGGGACCGGAGGCACAGGGGTCCGGGGCGACGGCCTGTATACCGGCGTTTGGGGAGAGGCAAACGGTGATGGCGCCCGCGGTGTGTATGGTAAGACCGGCTTTGGTGCCACGGGCGTCCATTACGGCGGGTACTTCGAGGCGCCAAACTCCGGCGGGATCGGCACCTACAGCGCGGGTCAAGTCTACGGCGTTTGGGGAAATGCGACCGGTTTGGGCGCTACGGGCTTTCACTACGGGGGGTACTTTGAGGCACCGGGCGCGCTCGGCGTCGGCGCCTACGGCGCAGGCACCACAGGCGTTCATGGGGAAGGCAGCGAGATCGGCATAATCGCCGAAGCGCCGCACATAGGCGTTATCGCCGAAGCCACGGGCGATGACGCCGGGGTTTACGGCGTGTACGCCAGAAGCATCAGCCCAAGCGGTGCCGACTTCTACGCCGCCGGCGCGGGTCTGGACTATGGCTCTTCATCGTCGATTCGTTGGAAGTGCAACGTCGAGCCGATCCACGATCCGCTTGAGAAGCTCGGCCGGCTGCGCGGCGTCTACTTCGACTGGGACGCCGAGCACGGCGGGCATCACGATGTGGGCATGATCGCCGAGGAGGTAGGCGCCGTCCTTCCGGAGATCGTCAACTACGAAGAAAACGGCATCGACGCCAACGGCATGGACTATGCCAAGCTAACCCCTGTGCTCGTAGAGGCCCTGCGCGAACTCCGCGCGGAGAAGACCGCTGAACTCGCGGAACTTAGAAAACAAAAGGATGAGCAGATCGCGGCCCTGGCCGCGCGACTCGCCCGCTTGGAATCACTCGTCAACAGAATGCCTTCACGGGGCAACGGAGACAGCCCATGAACCGACGTATTGCACCTACTCTCATCGCATTCGGAAGCCTTGGCGCATCACTCGCGGCCGCGCCGCTGACAACGGCCTTCACCTATCAGGGTCAGCTCAAAGAAGGCGGCGCGCCGGCCGCCGGCGCGTACGACTTCGAGTTCCGCCTCTTCGATCTTGCAGCAGGCGGCGCGCAGCAGGGAAGCATGATCCCCAAGAACGACGTCCTGGTCGAGAACGGCCTCATCACCGTGGACCTCGACTTCGGCCCTGCGTTCGACGGCAACCGCCGTTGGCTCGACGTGCGCGTCCGCGACGGGGCCAGCGCAGGGGCTTTCACCCCGCTCACCTCGCGCCAGGAACTCACCGCTGCCCCATACGCTCTCTATGCTCTCGGCGGACCGGGCGGTTCCGGCCCCTGGCAAACCTCCGGCGCCAACATCTTCAACACCAACACCGGCAACGTCGGCATTGGAACGAACAGTCCCGTCTCGCGGCTAACCGTGGCGGGCGCGGGCGCTTTCAACAGCCCGTCCGCGGCGGCGATCACGCTGGACAACACCACCGCCGCCCGGCGTTGGGAATGGCACGCCCTTGATGACGGGCGGATGCAGCTCGCGGACTTTACCGCGGCAGCGACGCGGATGGTCTTCGACCTCAACGGCAGGGTCGGCATCGGCACGGCCGCGCCCCAATTTCCGCTGACCGTTTACTCGCCGGGCGGCTATGGCATTGTCCATACCGATGGCGTTACCGAGCTCGGGTCGTATCTGAGCCTGGGCGGCGGCTGGTTGGGAACCCGTTCCAATCACCCGCTATACCTGTTCACCAACAATTCGATTGCGCAAGTCACACTCACCACCGCAGGATACGTCGGCATCGGCACGACGACTCCTCCGTTTCCGCTGACCGTTTATACCAATGCGAACTATGGCTTCATCCATACCGATGGCATCCGCGAGGTCGGATCGTACGTCAATTCGCAGGGCGGCTGGCTGGGGACGCGTTCCAATCACCCGTTGCATCTTTTTGCCGCAAACTCATCGCCACAAGTCACGCTGACCACCTCCGGCAACCTCGGCATCGGCACAACTACGCCAACGAGCCGCCTGGACGCGACGGCTACCGGGCCTGGAGCGAAGGCGGTGACGGGCAACAGCCCGGGCGGCAACGGCGTATGGGGTACGAGCTCGGCCGCTGGCTATGCCGCGACGGGCGGCGTCAACGCCGCAGTCGGAGGATTCGGCGTGTACGGCCAATCGAACAGCGGGCCTTCGGCCAAGGGCATTTGGGGGAATTCGGATGAGGGTACCGGCGTATACGGAACGTGCAATTCGGCCCAGAGTGAAGATAGCGCCGGTGTGCTGGGACGCAATACTGCATCGAATGGAACTGGTGTCATCGGGGAGGCTAACACAGGTGGCCAAGCGTACGGCGTCTGGGGCCGCACCTCTCAAGGAGCCGGCGTTTTTGGTGAAGGAAATAGGGGAGTCGTAGGGGTTGGAGCCATTGGTGTTGAGGCTGTTGGAACCGTGGCAGTTCGGGCACACGGGAGCGCCGAGGTCATAGGCGATCTTTCTGTCGTGGGCGAAAAGTCTTTCCGTATCGATCACCCCAACGATCCGGAAAACAAATACCTGCTTCACTATTGCACCGAAGGCCCGCAGCCGCTCAATGTCTATCGCGGCACGGTCATCCTCGACGCCAACGGCAAGGGCGAAGTTAATCTCCCCGATTACCTTGAAGACATCAACAAAGACTTCTCCTACGCGCTCACCGCTGTGGGAGCGCCCATGCCCGACCTCCACGTAGCCACGGAAGTCGCTGAAAACCAATTCTCCATAGCCGGGGGTACTCCGGGCGGCAAAGTTTCATGGCAGGTTTCCGGGGTACGCAACGACCTCTGGGTGCAGCGTCACGGCGCGGCCGTGGAAATGGACAAGCCCGAACACGAGCGCGGTAAGTATCAGCACCCCGAGCTGTACGGCCTGCCGGAAGAGAGGGGAATGTTCCATCGGCCGAGTGCGAAGCCCCGCAATTGAAACTGAATCTGTAGTGGGAGGAGGAACAATGTACATTCGCAATCTTGGAACTCTCGGTATCGTTCTCGTAATCGGCGCGACCGCGCTTCGCGCCGCTCCCCTTGGAACGGCTTTCAGCTACCAAGGCCAGCTCAAGCAGGACGGCGTTCCCGTGGACGGCGCGGTGAACTTCGTGTTCCGGCTTTTTAACGCTGGAACCGGCGGGGCCCAGGTCGGCTCCAACGTCGTGCGCAACGGCGTGGCCGTGGTCAACGGCCTGTTCACCGTCGAGCTGGACTTCGGCGCGGATGCCTTCGCCGGTGACGCCCGCTGGCTTGACGTGCGCGTCAACGGCACGCTGCTGACTCCCCGCCAAGCGATCACCGCCGGCCCTTATGCGCTTCATGCCGCATCGGGCGGGTCGAATTGGCTGGATAACGGCGAGGATGTTTTCCTGCCCGAGGGCAACGTGGGCATCGGCGTCGATCAGCCCACGGCCATGCTCCATTTGCAACGACCCCTGGCGACCACCGCACTGCGCTTCCAGACCATCCGATTTCAGGAAGGCCCCCCGGCCAGCATGCTTCGGTCCGCCGGCGCCGCAGCCGCAGCCGGCGCGGGGCAGGTTTGGAGCTCGCCGGCTTCGGCGAGGCTCAGTGACGACGCCCGCGCCACAGCCAGTTTCTCGGCAGTTGTCGGAACGCCCGACAATGAGGTGTCTCAATCGCTCAACCTGACCAACTTCGGGTTCACCATCCCCCCGCAGGCAATGATCGTCGGAGTCACTGCCCACGTCGAAGGCTTGGGCGCCTGTAGTTGTCCGGCCTGCGATGCATGCCGCATCAACGGCGACGTGGAACTTCTTGGCGGCGACCAGCCCACCACGCACGCGTCCTTTACCTTCGATGCCGCGGACAGCGTAAAAGTGTTCGGAGGAACGTTCCACACGTGGGGGCAGCCGTGGACGCCCGCCCAGGTGAATGCGCCCGCCTTCGGCGTGCGTCTGACCGCCAACCTCGCCGTGCTCACGACGATCCTGTGTCTTCCGCCGCCCTTCGGCTGCTCCCATGTGCCGTGCGACTGCGCCGGGACCGGGTCGGTGGGCGTCGATGCGGTCTCCCTGACCGTCTATTACTACGACGTCTCCGTCACCTCCACGCCGTTGGACTGGAGCCTCGGCCTCTCCGAGGAGGACGCCAACTTCCGCATCGCCCCCACGTCCGATCTCAGCACACCGGCTTTGGTCGTAACTCCTGAGGGCAGGGTGGGGATCGGCACGACGGAATTCAACCTGGGGGCCGTCAAGTTTTCGGTGAACGGCGCAGCAGCCAAGCCCGGCGGCGGGTCGTGGGCTCAGTTGTCCGACGCACGACTCAAGCGAGGCATTGAGCCACTTACGGGCGCTTTGGAGCGGATGTTGTCCCTCCGAGGAGTAACCTTCGAGTTCACCGAAGAGGGTCTTCGTACCGGCCTTGCTACCCCCGGTCGCCATACCGGGTTTATCGCCCAAGAGGTCGAAGCGGTTTTTCCGGAATGGATCACCGAACCATCAGGGGGCTACAAGCTGCTGAGCGAAGAAGGCACGACGGCCCTTCTGGTCGAAGCCCTGCGTGAGCTCCGCGCTGAAAAAGACGCGGAAATCACCCAGCGTGACTTGCGGATACTCGAATTGGAGCAGCGCCTGCGGCGGGTCGAAGACTTGCTTGAACAACGAACGAGGAACGGAGGAGAGGAATGAGTCGACTCCAGCGTGTTTTGCGTACGATGATGTTCGCGTTGATGGCGTGCCGTAGCACTAGTGCAGCCCCCACGGCGTTCACCTATCAGGCCCAGCTCAAGCAAAGCGGCGTGCCGGTGAACGGCAGCCACGAGTTTGTCTTCCGCTTGTGCTCGTCGCCGGGTCCCGGCGGCGTCCTTCAGACGTTCCCACCGGCCGGCACCGTCGCGGTGGACGCGGTGGACGGTCTCTTTACGCAGGAGCTGACCTTCGACACGCTGCATTTCACCGGCGCGGATCGCTGGCTGGATGTCGAAGTAAACGGTGTGATCCTGACGCCTCGTCAGCACCTCGGAGCTGCCCCTTACGCCACTTATGCCCTCAAACCGGGGAACTCGCTTGACGCCGCCGACGGCAGCCCCGCTGACGCTGTGTTCGTGGACAACGCGGGGAACGTCGGAATCGGCACGACCACGCCGGCGCGCCCTCTCGAATTGCGCGCCATCGAAGCAACCCTCCGCCTGACGACTAGCACTATCGTTAACGGTTCGCGGCTGGAGTTGCGCAACGACGCCGCCTCGCCGTCATTGTTGGGTTCGTTCTTCTTCCTCAATTCGTCGGGGCAGACGCGCGGTCAGATCACTTACCGCGCCACCGACGAGTTGACCTTCAGCACCGCGGCCAGCGAGCGAATGCGCATTGACGCCCAGGGCGATTTAGGGATAGGCCTGACCAACCCGCTGGCCAAACTGCACGTCAACGGAGATATCCGCTGCGACTCCGGCCACATCTTCGCCCGCGCCCCGGCCGGGCTGGGAGTGGCGGACGTGCTTCTGGATGCTTCGCAGGATGCCGGCGGAGCGACCTGGTTCCTGCTGTCGCACGCGAATAACACACCCTTCGGCGGCCCGCCCGGCGGTTTTTCCATCTACGACGGCGAACATGCCCTGTCCATTGCTTCTACCGGAAGAGTGGGGATTGGCACGACCACGCCCGACGCGCGGCTTCACGTCATGAGCGGGTCGGCCGGCGCCGTCAACGCGCACGGCAACTCCGCCATCGTCGCCGAGGGCGCGGGACACACGTACCTGAGCATCCTCTCGCCGGACGCCAACGAACGTGCCGTCATCTTCGGCGAGCCCAGCAGCAACGTCGCCGGCGGCATCTTCTACAACAACCCCAGCACGCCGGACGGCTTTCACTTCCGCACCGACGGAAACCTCACCAGGATGACGATCGACAGCACCGGTCATGTCGGCATCGGCACGACGAACCCGTCTCGGCAACTCGAAGTGGCCAGTGCTGGAGATACCGAGATCGGAGTAAGAAGCACGGACACGAACGGGCGCCTCTGGACTCTCCAAAGCAGCCGGGTCAGCGGCGCGGCGACGGACGGCACGTTTCAGATTGTTGATCGTACGGCGGGCGCCTCCCGCATGACGATCGACACGGCCGGCAACGTCGGGATCGGCACGACGACACCCGCAAACCGCTTGCATGTGTTCAACGGCGCGGCAGGCGTGGACCCATTCGGTAATGCGGAAATTGCGCTCGAGGACGACAGTTCCTGCTACTTGAGTCTGATCTCTCCGAGCGCCAACGAATCAGGCGTCCTCTTCGGCAATCCGACGAACGGTGCCACGGCGGGCGGGATCTTGTTCAACTCTGGGATCGCCAATGGACTCAGCTTCCGAACCGGAACGAACGACACGCACATGGTCTTGGATTCCTCCGGGAGGCTCGGGCTGGGCACGACCGCGCCGTCGGTGAAGGCGGAATTCGTAGCCAATGGAACGGCCCTGCGTCTGACCTCGGCCAACGACGATCTGCCGTTTCTAGATCTGAAGTCGGGCACGGGCGCGGCCCCGGACGCGGGCGGAATCCGGTTCATGAACGACGCGGACACGGTCCTGTGGACCATGCGGACGGACACGTTCGGAGAACTCAGCATTCGATCGGGGAGCACCAGCCGGATCCGCATCGACCCGCAGGGCGAGAACTCGTTGTTTCGCTCGGGGCTTACGGTGGAGGCGGCCAGCGTTCCCTTCAACTTCGGCGTGCTCAATGTGACGAGTCAATTGCCCGGCAGGTTGGTGCGCTTCAACGACGCCGCCGACGACAACATGGCCATCATCAGCGAGATCGGAAGCATTACTTACAACGCGGGCAACACGGTGTCGTACAACGCCTTCACGGGCGGACATTACGCCTGGTCGAACGAGCGCTTCGAGGCGGGGACGCTGGTCTCGATGACGGGTGTCAACCGACGAGTCGGGGACGCCGAAGGCGGAGAGGTCGTCTACGGCATCGAGGCGACCAGTCGTCCGAACGACCCTGCGGTGCTCGGCGTCTACGATCAGCGGTACGACGACGCCGGACAGGGCGAGATGCACATTGTGTCGAGCGTGGGCAACGGGGACGTGTGGGTCGTGGACGCGGGTGTGGACATCGAGCCCGGCGACTACTTGATCAGCAGCAACGTGGGGGGGCACGCGATGAGGGACGATTCGTCGCGATTCGAGACCGGATACATCGTCGCCCGCGCGGCCGATCGCGTGCGGTGGGCGAATGTTGCGCCGTACGCGCCGAGCGGTGCGAAACGCAAGAAGATATCAGTTCTTTTCGAGAGTTTCGTTCGGCAGGGCCAAGCGGCGCGGCATGCGCGCTTCGAGGCGATGCAGCGGGAGTTGGAGGAACTCCGTTCGCGTTTGGGGCGATTGGAAGCGGCGGGCTTCGGCGCGGGGGCGTCGGGAACAAGTAGGGGAGGCGCGGCGCTCGATCAGCGATAAGCGATCTATTTCGAGGGACGGTGAAACAACAGGACCGACTCATCGGCCCGATCCGCATCGATTGCACCGTCACCAGCCCGCTGCCCTGAGGCCACCGATGGCCTTCGGGATGCCCTAACGTGGGCGCGTCGTCGTAACGCACCCTGCCCTGCGCTTTTCTCAGGGCCGGAATTCTTGCGGAGATGGCTTCCACTATTGCTTTGAAACTGCTAGGATAAACCCTTACGGTCGTGGCAGGAGGGGACACGTCCGCAGCTTACCGTCCGCCTGCCACGCATCCGGGAGTCGAAGGCGTAGCTCTGCGAGCCGCGGGCGACAACGCGACCAAGGCGGAAGCGTTGTCCCCGCGCGGACGCTCGACGCCGACGGAGCATCAACAAACGGAGGAGAATCGATGAAGGCGAGATTTGGCACGGCCCTTTTCGTGGTCCTTTCGATGTCGTCGTGGGCGGCGCACGCCGGTGTGACGATCGGCAATGCCTTCACCTACCAGGGGCAGCTCAAAGGGGGCGGCGTGCCGGTGGACGGCACGGCCGACTTCCAGTTCAGCCTATGGGCTCACGTCAACGACATCGACCCCGCCGATCAGGTCGGTTCGACGCTGGAGGTCTCCAACGTCGCCGTGGAGAACGGACTGTTCACCGTGTCCCTGGACTTCGCGGTGCCCAACGCCTTCAACGGGCTGGATCGCTGGCTCCAGGTCGCCGTCCGCACGCCGCACGATCCCGCCGACCTCGCGCCGTTCACTACGTTGACTACGCGGCAGCCGATCTCGCCGACGCCCTACGCGGTGAAGGCCTTCTCCACCGTAGGCGTCGACGGGCACTCCCTCGACGCCGCCGACGGCGCGCCGCTCGACGCCGTCTTCGTGGACAACAGCGGCAACGTGAGCATCGACTTCCGCCTGATCTTCAGCCCGGGCGCCACCCCGCTCATGACCGCAGGCCAGGACAACAACGTCGCCCGTCCCAAGCGGATGTGGATCGCGCACTCAGAGACCTTCCAGAGCTTTGGCATCCAATACCGTGACCTTTTCTCCGACAGTTTGTCGGGTGACGCGATCGAATTCGTCGCCGGCAACGCAGCCATTCCACCGTTCCGGTGCGATCTGGGGGCCCGTGCCTTCACCACGCTGAATGCCGCCGGGGACGTCACTTTGAGCCTGCTGGGGCAGGCTGGCCGCGTTATCTTCGGCCCCGGCGCGGTCCCGCTCATGACCGCCGGCCACGACAACAACCCCGCCCGACCCAAGCGCATGTGGATCGCACACTCCGAATTGCACCCCGAGTGGGGCATTCAATACCGCGACATCCCTTCCGACGGATGGACCGGCGATACGATCGAGTTCGTAGCCGGAGATAACACTCTGCCGCGGTTCCGCTTCGACCTTCCCGCCCGCAACCTTGAGCTGCTCGACTCCAACAATCGCGTCACCACCCGCCTGAACGGCCAGGCCGGTGAGGGCGGCGGCGGGATGACTATGTTCAATAGCCTCGGCAACCTCACCGTGGAGGTCGACGCCGACGAGGCCGATTCCGGAGTCATGCGCTTGTACAGCTCGACTGCCCAGACCCGCGTTTACATCGCTGCCTCCGAGGGCGCCGAGGGCGCCGAGGTGCACCTCCGCAACGCTGCCGGACTTACCACCATCCAGCTCGATGCGGACGTGTCCGGCGACGGCCGCATCGTGACCCAGGAGCTGCAAGTCACCGGCGGCAGCGACCTCTCCGAGCAATTCGACATCAATCCGAGCCGCGACCGTGAGGGAGCGGGCTCAGATCAGTACCGCGACAGATATGGAGCGGTCTTGGATGAAAGCCAGCCACAACCCGGGATGGTCGTCTCCATTGACCCGCGTAATGCCGGCAAGCTCATCGTCAGCGGCGGTGAATACGATCGCACCGTCGCCGGAGTCATCAGCGGAGCGGGCGGAGTCAAGCCCGGGATGCTCATGGGACAGGCGGGCACGCAGGCCGACGGTAAATATCCGGTTGCCCTCACCGGCCGTGTTTACTGTTGGTGCGACGCGACCGCAGGAGCCATTGCGCCCGGCGACTTGCTCACCACCTCCAATCGCCCAGGCCATGCCATGAAGGTCACCGATCACGGCCGGGCGCAAGGGGCGATCATCGGAAAGGCCATGACCAGTCTCGAAGAGGGTCAAGGCTTGGTGCTCGTCCTGGTGTCCTTGCAGTAGGCGCAAAGCATGGATCAGAACCGCGACAGCTATGGAGCGGTCTGGGAGGAAATGACCATGAAAACGATACCCCACACAACTTGCAGCTTGCTTCTGCTTCTTTCTCTTTCATCGTTCGCCGTCGCGGCGCCCCCCATGCCCCCGCGGCACCACGAACCCTACGACCTTCACACCGGCCTGCACGGCGGCGTAATCGCGGGCCAGCGCAGCGCCTTCCGCGATGTCGTTACCTCGCCGGGCGCAGCCTGGATGCGCATCTTCCTCGTCGACCACAACCTCGGCGCGGAGAGCTACGTCACCTTCACGTCCCTCCAGGACGGCGGCGTCCAGCGGCTCGACGCCCGCTCCATGAAGCATTGGAACAACGCCACCGCGGCCTTCAACGGTGATGCCGTCGAGGTCGAGCTGCACGTTGCTCCCGGTGACGAAGGCGTGTTCTTCGAGATCGGCGCTCTGACGGTCGGCGAGTGGATCGACCAGCCGGAGGACGGCGGCGTCGCCAGCATCTGCGACGCGACCGACGACCGCGTTGATTCGAGCGACCCGCGCGTGGGTCGCCTGTACATTGGCGGCTGCACCGCGTGGTTGACTTCCAACGGGGCCGTCCTCACCGCGGGGCACTGCGTGGACTTCGAGCCTGACGATACCCCCACCTGCTCCTGCTGTCCGCTGCTTCCCGACGGCGTCCTGGACCTCAACGGCTTTGTGGAGTTCAACATCCCCTTGTCCACAGGTCTGGGCAACCCCGTGGTCGCCAATCCCAACGACCAGTATCCCATTGACCAAACCAGCGTCGTCTGGCGCTTCGACGGGTGCGGCACCGGCCAGCCCTTCGGGCTCGGCAAAGACTACGCCGTGTTCGCCGTGAACCCCAACGGCGCCACAGATGCCCGGGCCCACGTCGCCCAGGGTTTCTTCCGCATGACCCGCGAGGCGCCCGCCATCGACGCCACCGTTCGCGTCACCGGCTGCGGCGTCGACTCGAACACGCCCACCCGGAACTTCGCCCTGCAAACCGACACCGGCACCTTCGAGGGCGAATCCAGCAGCGCGGCGGACTTCTGGCACGCTCATCGCGTGGACACCCAGGGGGCCAACTCCGGCAGCCCGATTATCTGGGAAGCCAATGGGCTGACGATCGGCATCCACACCAACGCCGGGTGCGGCAACCCAGGTGGGGCGAACAGCGGCACCTCGTTCGAGCACACGGCGCTGGAGACGGCCTTGGAGACTTTCCCCGGTTTCGGAGCGGTCTATGTCGACCGCGGCCACCCGCTGCCCGTGGACGATAATGGGACGATCTTCCGCCCCTACAACACCATTCCGGAGGCGATCGCCGACGTGCCCAACGGCGGCATCATCAGCATTGTGGAGGGAACGTACTCCGCATCGGAAGGAAACACCTTCCTGGTTGGAGACGACGGGCGAGCGATGTGGATCAGCGCGCCGGTCGGAAGCGTGCTTATCGGCAACTGAGAGCGCCGAGCCGCGGGCTTTAGCCCGCGGACTCTCGTCGGTTGGACCTTGCCGCTGACTGGCGCGCTGCGCGGAAAGGCACTTGCTTGAGCTGAAAGAACATATCTGACACAAGGGGAACATTCTCATGGAACCGCGAAGAAGCATCCTTGCATGCGCCCTAGTGCTGATCGCCACATCCGTCGCGCGGGGCGGAGGAACGCCGCTCGGCAGCGCCTTCACCTATCAAGGGCAACTCAAGGCGGACGGAGTTCCCGCAAGCGGTACGTGCGACTTTCAGCTCAGCCTGTGGGACGCCGCGGCCTTGGGGAATCAACAGGGCGGACCCGTTGCGTCGTCCGCCGTCATCGACAACGGGTTATTCACTGTTCCGGTGGACTTCGGCGTGGCCGTCTTCGACGGCGAGGCCCGTTGGCTTCAAGTCGCCGTGCGCTGTCCCGGGGGCGGAGGATCCTTCACAACACTCACCACGCGGCAGCCGCTGAGGGCAACGCCCTATGCTCTGCAAACGCGCGGCCTCTTCGTCGACGCCGGCGAACGCGTGGGCGTCGGCACGATTACTCCGAGCCACGCCCTGACCGTTGCGTCCGCGGATGCCCTGACTCTGCGCCTCATCGGTCCAAACAGTATCTACGGCTGGGGCGGGCGCCTGAACTTCGGCGACGCCGATCTCGCTTTCATCGAGGAGGACGCCGACGACCAGCTCGCCTTTCGAGCCAACCGCTTCGCGTTTAACCAGGGCCGGGTCGGCATCGGGACTACCACACCGGCGGCTAGGCTCGACGTTACGACCTCCAGCGACACCGCCATCCATGCCTTGGGCAACGGCTCGTTCCGCGAGGCTGCCACCCTCCGCATCGAAAACACGCAAGCCAGCGCCGGCATGGCCGCCTACATCAAGAGCCAGGGCACCTGGGCTACGATGCACGTCGAGAACGACTCGACCGGCGAGGTCCTTTGGCTGCAGCGGGATAACAGCGACGGCCCGTTCATCATCGCCCATAACGCCGCGACGGCCCGCCATGTGTTCAGCGTTTCCGACAGCGGCTACACCAAGGTCGCGGTATTGGAGATCACCGGCGGCGCGGATTTCTCCGAGAAGTTCGAGGTGACGGATGGCCTACCTCAGTGCCGCGACCGTGAAGGAGCGGGCTGCAATCAGTACCGCGACCGTGAGGGAGCGGGCTTGAATGAAGGTACCTCGCCCCAACCCGGCATGGTCGTGTCCATCGACCCGGCCAACCCCGGCAAGCTCGTGATCAGCAACAAGCCGTACGACCCCGCGGTCGCCGGTATCGTCAGCGGCGCCGGAGGCGTCAGGCCTGGCATGTTGATGGCCCAGGCCGACAGCGCCGCGGACGGGGACCTCCCCGTGGCCTTGAGCGGCCGGGTGTATTGCCTCTGCGACGCATCCAGCGGCGAGATTCGCCCCGGCGACTTGTTGACCACTTCCTCGCGTCCCGGTCACGCGATGAAAGCGGCCGACCGCGATCGCGCTGCCGGCGCGGTGATTGGCAAGGCCATGACCCCACTCGCCGAGGGTACGGGGCTGGTTCTCGTTCTGGTGAGCCTGCAATAGCTCTCTGGAGAGACGAACAATGTTCATTCGTGAACACCGCAGGCCTTACCTGGTCGTTGCGACTTCAATCGCCTGCGCCGTCATCGCGCGGGCGCAACAGCCCGTGCCCACCGAACTGAAGGCCCCCGTGCGGGTGATCAACGGCGCCGACGTAGCCGCCGGTTCGTCGATTCGCTTTCACGAAGATGCCTATCGCCAACTGCGTCCTGTTCAGCGCGTCCGCCTGACCCAATTCCCGCTGGAACAAAACCAAACCGTCGACCTGGAACTGGAACAGTTTTCCATCACCGATCCGGCCACCCAGATCGTCATGGGCACGCCCGACGGTGATGTGCCCATACCCCATCCGGAGGTGGCATTGTTCCGCGGCCACGTTATCGGCGAGGCAGATTCCGACGTATTCCTCGGGCTCTCCCCCTCCGGGAGCAACGGGCGAATCCGCTTCCGCGGAAGCGAATACCTGCTCGCTCCCGAGCGCGGCGGCGGCCTCGGTCACGTAATCCATGATCGAATCGTCACCGGCGCCGGCCGCCCGTGGCGATTCGAATGCCACACCCAGACTCCCTCCGAGCCCGCGCCCGAAGTAAGCGGTGAGGGCGAAGTCTCGGGGACCTATCCGTTCCGCGTCGCGTTCGTGGCCATCGAGTGTGATTACGCGTTCGGCCGGTCGTTCGACGACCTCAACGCGGCCGCCGTGTACGTGATCGAGTTGCTCGGCGCGATCAGCAGCATCTACGAACGGGACTTGCAGGTCCGGCTTTTCCTTCCCTACATCCGCGTCTGGGCAACGCCGGCTCACCCTTACACCGCCGCCACCGTCCAGGGCATCCTGCCCCAGTTCGAAGCGTACTGGCGCGCCAACATGAGCTTCGTGGAGCGGGACATCGCTCACCTTCTCACCACCAAAGACGCGAACGGAGGTCTGGCGGAGGTCGATGTCCTGTGCAATGACGACTGGGGCTATGGCGCCTCGTCAGGTCTCACCGGCTCGTTTCCGGTTCCGCTGCTCGACGGCAGCCTCGATCAATGGGACCTGCACATCGTGTCTCACGAGATGGGACACCAGTTCGGCTCCCCGCACACTCATTGCTACATCCCGCCGGTCGACAAGTGCTGGAATACCGAACCGAGCTGTTACAGCGGCGCGATCGAATGCACGCAGCACGGGACGATCATGAGCTACTGCAAGAGCTGTGACGGCGGGCTGGCCAACGTCGATCTGCGATTCGGCGACGTGGTGAGCCAGCGGATTCGCCAATCCGTCGACCCGTCGTGTCTGCGCTCGGGGCTGAATCCCGTGTACGTCGATTGGGCGAACAACACCGGCATCGAGAACGGATCGATTTCATTTCCCTACAATACGGTTCTGGAGGGAGTACAGATCGTCGTTCCCGGCGGGGGCGTGTACATCGACGCGGGCAACTATTCCGAGACCGGCGTCGCCAACCGGCCGATGATCCTGCGCACGACGGGCGGCCCGGTCCGCATCGGCCCGTGACTCGGCCCTCTTGCCTAATGCCTATTGCCTGGTGCCTAGCTAGTTGCACCGCCCGCATCGGTCACGGCAGAAGCCGGCCGCGGCAGGCGGATCGGGCGGGCAATCGCCCGCATCGCACACGCCGCCCGGACAGTCGGCATCCGCATCGCACGGAACCCCCGCGTTCGACGAGGCAGCCGAGCAAGCCCCGCAGTGAAGGTCCGCGGCGCAAGCCTGACCCATCTTCGGGCCCGAGGAGCAAGTCCTCACGCACATAGAGCCCGGTCCGTGCGTGCTAACGCAGACCGTGGCGCTGGCGCAGGGGGTGGCGTTGCAGGTCACCGCTGACGGGCACGCACAAGGGCCGCTGAACGGGTACGCGAAGCCCTTTACATTGTCCACCACCGCGGCAATGTCCAACGCATCTGCGTCCGCGTTCGGGTCCGTGACATTGGGCTGGGCCTGGACGATGAACTTGGCTGGCGACTCGGGGAGGTTCTTGAACTTGTTGACCGCCGCCGCCACGTCTACACCTTCCGGCTGGGGCGAGCCGTCCGGGGGGTTGAATGGGGCGACGATATCGCCGGCGCGGCGCGTGATCAGCGTCACCGGATTCGACGCCGCCATGCAGGTCGACTCGTTGCCCTTGCAAACTGCCGCATAGACCGTGACCGAGTACGTCGAGCTGGGCATGACATCGGCCCCCGTCACGTGCACGACCCCTTCGCCGCCCCACTCGTGGTAATAGGGCGTGCATTGCAGGCGGGCCGCCCGGTTGGCGCCGATGCTCGGATTGCCCTGCGACTCCAGGAAGAGCGCCGGCGGCCCGACCCAGCGCGCACACCCGTTCGCTTCTCCCGCCGCCGAACAACTTGCGACCTCGAACGCGCTGAAGTTCGTGGGCTGGCAGCACGGGGCATTGGGCGGAATAGGGTTCTGCAGCTCGACCATCGTGACGCGGATCGCCATTCGCCCGAACTCGCCGGTGGCCAGTACAGGCGGAGGCGCCGAGAACGAAAGCCCGCGCGTCGCCTCGCCCCCGGCCTGAGGGACCACTTCCGGCGGAGGCTCGCACTCATCGGGCACTCCGTTGCTGTTCCCATCCGGCGAGTCACCCCCGGCGATGTCGCAGCCGTCAGGCGCCGAGTTCAGGTTGCAATCGGCGCACGTCGAATCTCCGGAGCACGCCGCCAGGTCGCATCCGTCCGGCAAGGAATTTCCGTTGCAGTCAGCGCACGCGGGATTGCCCGCGCAGCTCGCTAGGTCGCAACTGTCCGGCAGCATGTTGTAGTTGCAATCCAGCGTGCCGGGCATGAAGTCAAAACCGGTCGTCGAACGCAACCCCGTGTCATCGCCGAGGACGTACGAACGGACGTACTTTCCATGCCCGATATCGAACTCCATGATCCGCGCGCTGGTTACGTGCAGCCCATCGATCGGGAACCGATCCACGTCGATACCGTGGTCGTGATCCTCGTCGTGGTCGTGGTCATCCTCGCCCTCCGCGGCGGGTAGGTCGCGCGACGCAAACACGTTGCCGTTGGGCCCCAGACGCAGCCCCCACGGCCCATCCAGGTACAGCGCCGTGGACGTGCCCCCGCTGTTCCACTTGCCCAGAAACGCCCCCGTCGTCCCGTGGTACTGGAGAATGGCGTCCGTGTTGTAGCTCGCAACGAGCAGGTTGCCGTCCGGCTTGAAGAGGATGCCTCGGGCCTGCTGCAGCCCGCCGTTATTGGAAGAGCTCACGAACACGCGCACGAAGGCGCCCGTCACCCCGTCGAACTCCCACACCTGGTTGCTGCCCGCAACGAACAAGTTCCCGTTCGGTCCGAAAGTCAAACCGAACGGGCCGGTCAGCCCGCCGGAGTTGGCCGCGACAAACACCCCGATGAAGGCACCCGTCGCCCCGTTGTATCGTAGCACGCTGTTGCCGTTCCGGCTTGAGACCAACAAATTCCCGTTGGGCCCCATGATCAGGCCCGCGGCATTGTTCAGACCCCCGCTTCCCGCGATGACAAAACCGCCGAGATACGCGCCCGTCGTCGCGTCGAAGCGGACCACCTTGTTGCTCGTTCCACCGCTCACCAGCACGCTGTTGAGGCTCGGCACGATGATCAGGTCTTGGGCCGTACTGATGAACCCCGCAGTCGAGGTCTTCACCCGCACGCCGCTCACCGCGTGGTACTCGCCGACGTAGTCGAGCACGTCGCTGGCCACCCAAGCGTTCCGCGCCCCGCCCAGCTCCACCAAGTCGTTGATCCCGTCACCGTCACAGTCCTGACAGGCGTCGAGGATCACGTTGCGGTCGATGTCCAGCGGCAGGCTGGCCTGAATCTCGTTGTAGTCCGGCGTACCGTCCTCGTCGCAGTCCGGGTCGCACTCATCCGGCACGGAGTTTCCCCAGAAATCCACGCTAGTCCCTAGGACGATGTCACGATCGTCCGGGACAGAGTTCCCGTTGCAGTCCGGCTCGCACTCGTCGGGGACGCCGTTGAGGTTTTCATCGTCGCTGCCTCCGGCGATGTCCGCGGGATCGAGCACGCCGTTCGGCTGGCAGTCCTCGCATTCGTCGGGCACGCCGTTGCCGTTCGTATCCAGGCTCGCCCCGCCGGAAATGTCGGTAGCGTCGGGGATGTTGTTCTGGTTGCAGTCATCCTGCACACACAACGCCGACGTCTCCACGAAGCTCCGCATGACCCTCAGCAGCCGCCGGTGATACCAGCGATCCTCGGCCATGTCCCCGCCGCTGACCGACTGGCTGCAGTAGCTCATCACCGTGCCCCGCTGCGGAACCACCGGCGGCGGAAAGCACCGATCGATTTGCGGGCAGTAGTCCGGCGTGTGGCAGGCGTCGAAGTTGTGACCCAGCTCGTGAATCGTCACCCCCGTGTCGTAATCCCCCCAACTGGGATACGCCGGGTTTGGGAAGCCGCGCAGGTATCCGCAGACGCAATAGGCGGACGTCGTACACACCGCGCCGATATAGGCGATCCCCCCGTACGGCAGGTCGCGCCGCCCGCTCATGAACGCGCCTGTGTCCCGGGCTACGCCGGTCATGTTCGTGTTCCAGAAATTCACGTAGCCGCTTAGCGGATCGGCGTTGTTCATGAATGCCGGCTCCGCCCCCGGGTTATCAAACAAACGCAAGAAAACCACCTCAAACCGCACATCGAGGCTGCTCATGAAAAGGGCGTTGGTGCGGGCCATGATCTCCAGAAGGTGGTCGGTCGTCGCGTTCAGATCGTTGAAGTTGGCATACAGGTCGTAGTCCGTCTCCAGGGCGATTTCGACCGTCTTGAGCTTCTTGTTGAAGACCGCACCGGGGGCCGGCTCCGCGCAACATCCCGCCACCGTAGACTCCGACTCATTTCCACAAAGGGGTACGTCCGGAAGCCCTTCGACCATTGCCGGGGCGGGAAACACCATCGCTTGGCCGGGATCG
>Ga0187892_10006263_pt1 | contig 17839 bp, 12 predicted proteins | sample MA1701073metaG_FD_139345 | JGI IMG/M metagenome (GOLD analysis project Ga0187892, IMG submission 139345) | Bio-ooze microbial communities from a basaltic lava cave in the Kipuka Kanohina Cave System on the Island of Hawaii, USA - MA170107-3 metaG ... | reverse complement strand
TACCGCGTGGTGGTAGGGCGCGAATGCCCCGCCCGCAGTCTGCGGAGGGCTGCGGTTTCGCGCCGTGTCCTTTTGCCTTGACGGCGCCCCGATAGCAGACGGCGGCGCGAAACCCCGCAGCGGAGCATTCGCGCCCTACAAACCCGTTGAGCGCCTTTTCATCAACTGCCACCGGCTCCAGTGTCAAGATGCGCCCGGAATGTCTGACGCACCGTTGAATCTTTTGCTTTCGATTTTGCGCTTTGTTAGAGTGCGCGCGATGGATGCCGCGCTCGAACAGTCCTTTCAGTTCTGCCGCGCGCTCGCCAAACGGAGCGGCAGCAACTTCTACCTGTCGTTCCTGCTGCTGCCGCGCGACAAAAGCGACGCGCTCTGCGCGATTTACGCGTTCATGCGCCACTGCGATGATTTGGTGGACGGCGCGTCCGACGCCGACTCCGCAAAGGCGCGGCTCGCGCAACTGCGCGCGCGACTCGATGCGCGGCGCGGCTCGGTTGGCGGCGGAAACGGCTCGGCGGATTTTGCTGGCGATGGAGGGACGCGCTCCGTCGCGTCTGGGCAATCCACTCGGTCGGGACAGAGCGCGACCCTCCAAGCGGACCCGTTGGCTGCGGATTTCTGGCTCGCGTTCTCCGAGACTGTGCGTCGCTACCACATTCCCGCGCAGCATCTGCGCGAGGTGGTGGACGGTTGCGAAATGGATTCGAGTGTGTCGCGTTACGAGACGTTCGAAGAACTTTATCGCTATTGTTATGGCGTCGCGTCGGCGGTCGGGTTGGTTTGCCTGCGCGTGTTTGGATTCAAGGATGACGCGGCGCTCAAGCCCGCCGAACAGATGGGGATCGCGTTCCAACTTACCAACATCCTGCGCGACGTGAAGGAGGACGCCGCGCGCGGGCGGATTTATCTTCCGCTTGAGGATTTGCGGCAGTTTGACGTGACGGAACGGGAAATTCTCGATGGCAAATGGTCGGTGCGCTTCGAGCGGCTCATTCATTTTGAGGCGGGACGCGCTGAAAGTTTTTACACGCGCGCGCATCCGCTGCTCGATTTGGTGGACGCCGACAGCCGCGACGCGCTGGGGGCGATGGAACGGGTTTATCACGGCATCCTGCAAAAAATCCAGCAGCCTGGGTTCAACGTCCTCAAACGCCGCGCGCGGCTTGCGATGCCCGAAAAACTGGGGATATTGGCGAGGGCAAAAATAGCCCACGCATTCGGCACCGCGAGCTGAGCCATGAACCATTTTTTCTCCATCGCCTTCAGTGTGTGGGTCGCAACAGCCGTTGCTTTGGCGGAACCGCTGCCCACCCGCGAGGACGCGCGCAAACTCTTTGAAGACCAGCCGCGCAAGCTGGAACGCGTTCGCTCCGCCGCCGATGCGTTGACGGAAATCGCCAACGCGAATCCGAAGGATTACGACGACCATTGGCACGCGGCGCGGGCTTGGTGCTGGCTTGCCGATTACGGTGCGGACGACAAGGAAAAAGTCGCCGCCGCAAACAGGGCAATCGAGTTTGCCGACCGAGCCATCGCCATCAACGAACGCCGCGTCGAGGGGCATTACTACCGCGCCCGCAGCATCGGGATGCTTGCCGACATCGAACGCGGTCTCAAGGCGCTCGGTCGGGTGAAGGAAATGGCGAAATCGCTGGAACGCGCGATCCCACTCGACGAGAAATTCGACGCGGCAGGGCCTCGCCGCCTGCTCGGACTGCTGCTGCTCAACGCGCCTGGCTGGCCCCTCAGCATCGGCGACAGGAAAGCCGCCGACCGACATATTCGGCGCGCGGTGGAGCTTGTCCCCGAGTATCCCGAAAACCAGACCGCGCTGGGGGAGCTTTTGTTCTCTCAGAAGGACAAGGATGGCGCGCGCGCGGCGATGAAGAAGGCGCTCGACGCGCCGCCGTGGCCTGGCAAAGAGGACGAAAGCGCGGGATGGAAGGAATCCATTCGCAAGGCGTTGAAGGAGCACGACAAATGAGCCGCGCGGCTGGCGGCGGCAACAATCTTCTCGCAACGCGCGCGCGGGCTGATTACATTGCGCGGCAATGATTCCAGTGGGGGCAAAACTTTTCTTTGACGTGATCGTGTTTCTGTTCGGCGCATCCATCGGGAGTTTCCTCAACGTCTGCATCTATCGGATGCCCGCGGGCAAATCCATCGCCAACCCCGCGTCGCACTGCGCGTCGTGCCAGACGCCGATTGCGTGGTATGACAACCTGCCGCTGTTGAATTGGTTCCTGCTGGGCGGAAAATGCCGCCACTGCGGCGCAAAGTTTTCGTTCCGCTACTGGCTCGTGGAATTTCTCACGGCATCGCTGTTCCTCGCGGTGTGGCTGCAACACGGACCAGATGCGTGGGCGCTGGCGGATAAAGAAGGACTGATTCCCGCGAGCGCATTGCTGCCGTCGTTGCTGGTGCCGATTTACTGGCTGTTTCTCGGCGGACTGATTGCGGCGACGTTCATTGATTTGGATCATTATATGATTCCCGACGAAATCTCGATTGGCGGGGTGGTGGTCGGGTTTGTCTTGAGCACGGCGGTCCCGTCGCTGCACGGGGGGGAACTGTTTCTGTTTGGGGCGTGGAAAAGTGGACTGGGCATCATCGTCGGTTCGGCGCTGGTGTTGTGGCTGGCGATTTTTGGCGAGTTGATTTTCAAGAAGGAGGCGATGGGGTTTGGCGACGTGAAATTCATGGCGATGATCGGCGCGTTCCTCGGTTGGCAGGCGACGGTGTTTTCGCTCGTCGCCGCGTCGTTTATCGGCGCAATTGTCGGGGTCGCGTGGATTGCAATGTCGCGCGAGCGGCGCGCGATGGGAAAGGAACTGTCCTCGGAGGAGGCGTATTACAGTCTCGATTCATGGAATCTGCGCGACGAGGTGGACGTGGCGGCGGCGCGCTCGTCCATCCCGTTCGGTCCGTTTCTCGCGTTGGGCGGCGTGATTTGGGTGTTCGCGGGGGAGCGGATTTTGGCGTTTTGCCGCGCCTGGGTTGCGGTGGACCCGACGGTGCAGGGTGAGCCGCTGTTCGGGTCGGCAAAACTTTTTTGTGTCATTTTGAGTTCGTAGCGGCTAATCAATTTCAATGCCTGAACTTCGATATTTGACTGCGGGTGAATCGCACGGGCAATGCCTCATCGGCATCCTCGAAGGACTGCCCGCTGGGCTGAAGATTTCTCCTGACGCCATCAACGCCGATCTCTCGCGCCGCCAAAAGGGGCACGGTCGCGGCGGACGCATGAAAATCGAGTCCGACGAAGTGGAAATCCTGTCGGGCATCCGCAAGGGCGAAAGCATCGGCTCGCCGCTGGCGTTGCACGTGCCGAACAAGGATTTCAAGATTGACGAATTGCCGCCCGTCACGCGTCCGCGCCCAGGACACGCCGACCTCGCGGGCATCATCAAATACGCGCGTGCAGACGCCCGTGACATTCTGGAGCGCGCCAGCGCGCGGGAAACGACGATGCGCGTCGCCATCGGCAGCGTGTGCAAACTGCTGCTCAAGCAAATCGGCGTAGACATCGTGGGGCACATCGTCTCGCTTGGCTCGGTGACTGCCACCGTCGGCGGCTTGTCTCTCGAACAAATCCGCGAGCGCAGCGAAGCCAGCGATGTGCGTTGCGCCGACAACGACGCGTCGCCGAAAATGATTGCGGAGATTGACAAGGCGAAGGAGGCGGGCGACACGCTAGGCGGCGTGTTTGAAGTGGTCGCGTCGGGCGTGCCCGTCGGTCTCGGCTCGCACGCGCAGTGGGACCGAAAACTCGACGCGCTGTTGTGCCGCGCCATCGTGAGCATCCAGGCAATCAAGGGCGCGGAAGTGGGGATGGGGTTTGAAGCGGCGCGTCAGTTCGGCTCGGAAGTTCACGACGAAATTCTCCTCGACGACAAAGGCAACATCGTGCGCGGGCGCAACAACGCGGGCGGGTTCGAGGGCGGCATGACCAACGGGCAGTGGGTCGTCGTGCGCGGCGCGATGAAACCGATTTCCACGCTGCGAAAACCGTTGCGTTCCGTGGACGTGCAGACGAAGGAGGAAGTCAAAGCCGCCTTCGAGCGCAGCGACGTGTGCGCCGCGCCCGCCGCTGCCGTGATTGGCGAAGCGGTGGTCGCGTTCGAGTTGGCGCGCGCGATCCTCGACAAATTTGGCGGCGACAGCGTGGGCGAGTTGAAGCGCAACGTGGAATCGTTTCGCCAACATTCCTCGTTGACGGTCGGACAAAATGAATGAGACGGTCCAAGGCAGTTCCGCAAACCGCAACTGGTTTGCGGACAAGAAATACTGGATTGCGCTCGGCGCGCTCATCGTCGCGCTGGTGCTGGTGATTGCGCCGTTCCCGTGGAACCGCTGGCGGCAGATTCACCCGCAGGAGGCGCGCGCGGGGATCGAGTTTCGCGTTGCGGAACTGGTCGCCGACGGACTTCGGAAATTCCGCGAGTCGAACGGGAGCGGCGCGTTGCCCATGCGTTTGCGCGAACTGGACATCGCGGGGCTGATGCCGCCGCCCGACCCTTCGGCGCACGGCGCGTTCAACAGCTACAGCGAGTATTTTCTCTATTACCCCGAGGGTCTCGCGACGCCGCGACACGGCGGCGACCTGATCGTCATCAACGCCACTTCGCTCACGGTCAAGGGCGTCTCAGAACGGGGGCGTTACGGCATCTGGCTCGACCCCGAAGACAAGGTGATCGGCCCGAGTTGGATTCCCGAACAGGAAGCGCAGGAATATCTCAAGGAACTTGAGGGACGCCAGCGGCAGTGAGACGCCGCGCCCGCCCGCAATCTTTTCGCAAACGGCGGCGCAAAGTCCTGCAAAATTGGCGGAACACAGGCGCGCCGTCGGTGTTCAAAAGGATGCCGCCCAGCGGCATTGCCCACTTCATTTGGAGGTCGCCATGAAAAAGTTTCTCTCCCTCGCGCTGTTCTCCCTCGCCGTGTCACTCGTCGGCTCTTCGTTCGCGCAGGACGACGCGCCGAAAAAACCAGCGATTGCCGTTGACCGAACGGGTTTGTCGGCGGTGCTTACGGACTCGTCGTTGAAACTGACGGTTCCCGTCGAACGCCCCGACGCCACCCGATCCGACGCAGGCATCGGGATCGAAGTGCATAACTTCGACGGCGAAAAACTTGCCGCGCCCCGCCCATACGAGGTCAAGCTTTCCAAACAGCGGCACGAGTTCATCGTCACGGTGGCGGTCAAAATCCCCCGCGCGGACGTGGCGACGACCTATGTACGCATCGTGGTCAGGACGGCGGCGGGCGACGCGACGCCGCTCATCAGCGCGAACCTGTTTGAAATTCTCCAGCGGCTCGAAGTGCAGGCGCTCGCGCAGAGCGAATACATGCGCGGCAGTCGCGCGGGGTTGCGCGTCGTCACGCTCGACCAGCGCACCCGCGAGCCGATTCCGTCGAAAGTGACCGTCACGCTCAAGCACGCCATTGGCGACCCGCCCCAACCGCTTGAGACGGAGATGTTCAGCGGCGAAACGCGCAAGGACGGCACGGCGCAAATCGAGTTCAAGCTGCCCGATGTCATTTCTGCGCAGGCGACGCTCGTCATCCGCGCCGCGTCCGAGTTCGGCACCGACACGCTGGAGCAACCCATCACGCTCAAGTCACCCGCGAAAATTTTGCTGACTTCCGACAAACCGCTTTATCAGCCAGGGCAAATGATGCACTTGCGCGCGTTGTGCCTGCGCGCCGACAACCAGCAGCCGCTCGCCGACGCCGACGCGACTATCGAGGTGCTCGACGTAAAGGGCAACAAGGTGTTCAAGAAACAGGAGAAGACCAACAAGTTCGGCATCATCTCCTGCGATTTCTCGCTCGCCAGCGAGTGCCTGATGGGCGACTACAAACTCCGCGCGGTGCTCGCCGACACGGACAATCCCGACGCCGCGCCTGTCACGGCGGAAAAAGATGTTAACGTCAAGCGTTACGTCCTGCCGAAATTCAAGATCGCGTTCAGCGCCGACAAACAATTCTATCGCCCCGGCGAAACGGTGAAGGGCGAAATCCAGGCGGATTATTTCTTCGGCAAACCCGCTGCGCGCGCCGAGGTGCAGGTCAAGGTCTCCAAGTTCGACGTGGAATGGTCGCCCATCGAGCAACTCGTCGGTCAGGCGGACGCCAAGGGGCATTACACGTTCGAGTTCAAGCTGCCCGACCATTTCGTCGGTCAGCCCTTCGAGCAGGGCAACGCGCGCGTGAAATTCGACATCACCGTCCGCGACGAAGCCGAGCACACCGAAAACGTCACGCAAACGCGCACCGTCGCCAAGGACGCCATCAACATCTTCGCCATCCCCGAAAGTGGTCGGCTCGTGCCGAACCTGGAGCAGAAGATTTTCGTGATGACCACATATCCCGACGGTTCGCCCGCAAAGACGAGGGTGACGCTCGCCGAGCAGAAACAGGCTGCCGACACGGATGCGCTCGGTATCGCCACATTCACCGTCAAACCCGACATCAAACCTATTGCGGAAGGCGTAGTCCCGCCTCCCGTGGGGCGCAGAGGTCGCATTCGTCCCATGCCTGTGCCCGCCGACGGCGGCGACGGCGAAAACCCCGAACCCGCAGGCGCGCCGTTTCCGTTGAAAGTTTCCGCAACCGACGCCCAAGGCAACCAAGGCGAGCGCACCATCAATCTCAACACCGAGGCGGGCGCGGACGCGTTGCTCGCGCGGCTCAGTCAATCGCTCGGCAAAGTCGGCGACAAAATCACGCTCGACATCTTCACAACGAAGAAGGCGGGGACGGTCTATGTGGACGTCATCAAAAATCGTCAGACCGTCGCAACGTATTCTGTCGAGGCGAAAGATTCGCGCGGCTCGCTCGAATTGCCGCTCACGCCCGACATGACGGGCAGCGTGCAACTCCATTGTTATCTGCTTGACGCGGCAGGCGACACGGTGCGCGACACGAAGTTGTTGTTCGTGAACGCGGCGGATGATTTGAGGATTGAGACGATGGTTCTCCAAAACAAAGGAGAGATTACAGGCGCAACAACGCTCACAGATTCGTTTTCTCCTGGGTCGCAAGCCCAACTCAATTTCACCGTCACCGACTCCAGGAAAAATCCCGTCCAGACCGCGCTCGGCGTGGTCATCGTGGACGAAGCGGTGTTCGCGTTGCAGGAGATGCAGCCAGGGTTGGAGAAAGTCTATTTCCTGCTCGAACAGGAAATCATGAAACCGCGTATCCAGATTCAGCAGAATTCGCTCGATGACGTGATTCGTCCGCTCCCGCAACCGATGCCGATGCCCGCGCCCGCTGGCGGCGACGACGCGATGTGGCGCAAACAACAAGCCGCGCGCGTCCTGCTCGCCTCCTGCGAGATGGCTTACAAACATCCCGTCAAGGTCAGTTCCGCAGCCAAAGGAGCGGACGCTTACATCGAGGCGTGCCTCAAGAAAATCCAAGCCGACCACGCTGCGCTCGAGAAGGGGATTCGCGAATACGAGCGTTCGTTCGGCGGTTGGCAGCGCGCCATCCGTCTCCCCGAAATGAGGCAGGCGATGCTGGAGAGGAAACTCGTCAAGGAATCCAACTTCGTTGACCCGTGGGGCGCGCCTTACGTGATCAACACGCAATTTCAGGCTGACCGCAACCGCATCGAACGGTTGCAATGGATGCAGTTCACGTGGGAGGACGGCAGCAGCTACGGCGGACAATGGAATTTCCATCTGCTGCCGCGCTTCGCCGCGTCGCTCGGCATTGATTACAACAAACTCCAGCGCGACCAGAAATGGGAACAGTTGGAAAAGGTCAATCAGATGCTGGCGAAGGCGATGCCGGGCGGCGGCGGGGGGGGATTCGCCGAACGAAACGGCGGCCCGATGATGCGAATGGGCGCTGTGCCCGATGCCGCGATGCCGATGATGCAAGCGGCGCAGATGGACGCCGTGGCAGCCCCGCCTGCCGCCCCGACGCCGTCCGCGCCCAAAGCCGGCGGCGCTGCCGAGCCGCGCATTCGGCAATTTTTCCCAGAGACGCTTTTCTTTGCGCCGTCGGTCATCACCGACGCGCAAGGCAAGGCGAGCGTCCCGCTGGCTCTTGCCGACAGCATCACCACGTGGCGGCTCAGCGCGATGGGCAACGCGCAGAACGGAATGCTCGGCAGCACGGAAGCGCCCATTCGCGTGTTCCAGGATTTCTTCGTGGACATTGATTTGCCCGTCACGCTCACCCAAGGCGACCAAGTCAGCATCCCCGTCGCCATTTATAATTATTTGAAGGAGGAACAAACGGTGCAATTGGAATTGACGAAAGAGCAGTGGTTTGAGGTGAGCAACTTTGAAGCAGAAATTGCGAACGGGGCGCATGTGGTTGCGCTAAAGCGCAAGAAACTCGATGCGAATTCCGTCGGCGTCGTCTATTTCGACATCAAAGTAAAAGAGCTTGGTTGGCACAAACTGACAATCAAAGCAACGGGCAGCAAAATGAGTGACGCGATTTCTCGCCAAATCGAAGTCGTGCCCAACGGTCAGGAGCAAACGTTCGTCATCAACGATTCGCTCGACGCCAACGTCGAGAAGACCGTCGCGATTCCCGAAAACGCCATCGCAGGCGCGTCGAAAATCCTCGTGAAAGTTTATCCTGGCATCTTCAGCCAGATGCTCGAAGGACTCGACGGCTTGCTGCAAATGCCGAGCGGTTGTTTCGAGCAAACCAGCAGCACGCTTTACCCGAACATCCTCGTGCTCGATTACCTCAAGCAAACGCGCCAGAACAAACCCGACATCCAGATGAAAGCCGAGGGCTTCATCAACCACGGTTATCAGCGGCTGCTCACATTCGAGGTGGCGGGCGGCGGCTTCGAGTGGTTCGGGCAAGCGCCCGCCAACCAAATCCTCACTGCGTGGGGCTTGATGCAATTCAAAGATATGTCGCGCGTCTATCCGAGCGTTGACCCCGCCATCATCACGCGCACGCAGCAGTGGCTCGTGTCGAAACAGAATGCGAACGGCACGTGGTCGCCCGACAAAGCGTATTTGCACGCCGAATCGTGGGGCAACATTCAGGGCAGCGATTTGCTCGTCACAGCGTATTGCACGTGGGCGTTGAAAGAGAGCGGCTACATCGGCCCTGCGCTCGACAAAGCCATCGCCGTCCTCAAATCGCGCGCCGACGAAGCGAAAGACCCCTACATGCTCGCGCTCGTCGCGCAAGCCCTCGTCGCGTGGAACAAGGACGCGAAGGAAACCATCGCCGTCCTCGACCGCGCCCGCGACATCGCCGTTCCTGAAGAAAAAGAAGCGATTTGCTGGCAACCCAAAATTGCGACCGCGTGTTACGCCCACGGCGATTCTTCAGCGATTGAAACGACCGCGATGTTCGCGCAAGCGTTCACGAAAGCGAATCGTTACCCCGACGTGGTGACCAAAGCGCTCGCGTATCTGACGCGCAAAAAAGACGCGCGTGGCGCTTGGGGTTCGACGCAAGCGACGATTCAAGCGCTCAAGGCATTCAACCTCGCCCTCGCGCAAGCAGGCAAGGAAACCGACGCGACCGTGACGGTGCTCGTGAATGGGAAGGAAACGCAGAAACTGAAAATCACGCCCAAGGACGCCGACGTGTTGCGTCTCGTGGATTGCGGCGCGCAAACCAAAGCGGGCGAGAACAAAGTGGAACTGAAATTCGAAGGCAAAGGCGCGATGCTCTACCAAGTCGTCGGTCGCTATTGGATGCCGTGGGACGCGCCGCATCCGTTGATGGAAGGGCGACCGATGCCGTTGCCCGCGCCGATTGGCGACGGACGCCCCGCATTCGCCGTCTCGGTGGACTACGACAAAGACAAACTCGAAACCGAAGACCTCGTCACCGCTAAAGTCAGCGTGAAAAACGCGACAGGCGGCGCGGCGAATATGGTCGTCGTTGACCTCGGCGTTCCGCCAGGATTCCAAGTCCAAACCGACGCGCTCGACAAACTCGTCGCCGAAAAGAAAATCACGCGCTACGACCTGACGGGACGCCAAATCATCCTCTACTTCGAGAAACTGGCGGGCGGGAAAAACTTCGAGTTCAGCTACCAACTCAAAGCCAAATATCCCGTCGTCGTCCAAACCCCGCGCAGCCGCGCCTACGCCTACTACAACCCCGAGCAGCAGGGTATTGCGAAGCCGCAGAAGCTGACGGTGACGGCGAAGTGACGAGGATTTGAGATTTGAAATTTGAGATCTCAAATCTCCGATTTGGAATTCGGTGGATAAAAGTTATCGAATCGAGGGTGGACTGTGACCGCAGCCAAGGGAGACAGGAAAGGAGATTATAATTATGAAATATGAGCGCTTCGAGGATTTGCCCGTTTGGAAATCGGGAATGGAATTGACGGAGAAGGTCTTTCATCTGACCGAGGACAAGGCGTTCAATTACAAAGGCGATCTCCGCAATCAGCTTCAACGCGCCGTTCTGTCCATTTGCAATAATGTTGCTGAAGGGTTTGAACGTGGAACGACTCAGGAATTACTGACGTTCCTCTACATTGCGCGCGGTTCGGCGGGTGAAGTGCGTTCCATGCTCATTCTGTGTGAGTGGCTTTCTTACTTCGCACATTTGAAATCTGAAATTTCAAATCTCAAATCCCTCGCCGAATCCATTTCCCGCCAATTGCGCGCGTGGGCGGACTCGTTGCAGAATTCGGAAGTGACGGGTCAGCGTTATTTGACGGAAAAGACCAAGCGTGTCGCTGACCAGAAACGGCAGGCGGACGAGTTTATGGTGAAGCTCAAGCAGATGCAGGAGGAAGCGGCGCAGAAGCGGATAGTGCAGCGGGAACTTCCTCCTTCCTAAGAGTCTGAGATTTCAAATCTCAAACCACCCGCTTGTCTTGGCGGTTGAAATTTCCGCGTCTCTGCTTCAACAATCTGGTGCATGACTTCGCATTTTGAGATTCAAACGCGCGACCGTTCCACACAGGCGCGGACAGGATTGCTGCGCACGGCGCACGGGGAAATCGAGACACCCTGCTTCATGCCCGTGGGGACGCAGGGGACGGTGAAGGCGATGACGCCGTTGGAATTGCGCGGGCTGGGCGCGCAAATCATTTTGGGGAACACATATCATCTGATGATTCGGCCTGGGCTGGAGGTAATCGGAAAATTTGGCGGGTTGCATCGGTTTACGGGATGGGAGGGACCGATTTTGACGGACAGCGGCGGGTTTCAGGTGTTCAGTCTCTCGAAGCTGCGCACAATGACGGCGGACGGCGTGCAATTTCAATCCCACGTGGACGGAGCGCCGCATTTTTTGGGTCCAAAGGAGGCAATGCGGATTCAGGGGGCGCTCGGCTCGGACATCGTCATGGTGTTCGATGAATGTCCGCATTATCCGTGCGACCGAGAATATGCTTGCAGCGCCAATTTGCGAACCCTAGAGTGGGCGTCCCGTTGCCGAGAGGAATTCGACGGGATTCAGCAGGAAAACGCAAGCGGGACGCTCGCGTTCCCACTCCGAAGGCAGTTGCTCTTTGGCATTGTTCAAGGCAGCGTGTTTCCCGATTTGCGTGAGGCGTGCGCCAAACGGCTGGTGGAAATCGGGTTTGACGGTTACGCCGTGGGCGGCGTGAGCGTGGGCGAGCCAGACCAGGAGATGTTGCAGCAGGTGAACGCAACGCTGCCGTGGTTGCCGCAGGACAAACCGCGTTATGTGATGGGTTTGGGGCTGCCGCCGCAGTTGTTGGAATTGATTGCGCGCGGCGTGGATATGTTCGACTGCGTGTTGCCGACGCGAATGGCGCGAAATGGCGGAGTTTTTACCCGCGCGGGAGTGTTCAACGCGAAGAACGCGCAGTGGCGGAGCGACGCGCAGCCGTTGGAGCAGGGGTGCGCGTGTTATGCGTGCCAGAATTTCAGCCGCGCGTATGTGAGGCACCTGTTCAATGTGAACGAAATTTTGGGGCTGCGGCTGGTGACGATTCACAATTTGCATTTTTATTTGGAACTGATGCGGCAGGCGCGGGCGGCGATTGGCAGCAGCACGTTTGCATCGTTCAAGGAGAAATTTTGCGAGTCATACCGCTGCAATGACAGCGGCGAAATGTCAGACAACAAACCGAACAACAAGAGCAACGGGTGAATTTGATGCAATCCACACACCAATTTTATTTTGCCGATGATGCAGCGCCTGCGCAGCCACCACAACCTGAAATGAAGCAGGCAGCGCCTGCCGATGGCGCGCAACCCCAAGCGCCGCTGACAGGTTCTGGCGGCACGGTGACGCCAGCGACGACGAAACAGGCGACACCGCAACAACAGCCGCCGTTCTGGGCGAACCCCATCTTCATCATGATCCCGTTGATGGTGTTCATGCTCTGGTGGATGAGCCGCAGCCAGAAAAAACAGCGCGAGGAGCGCCAGAAACTTTTGGACAGCGTGCGCACGGGCGACAAGGTTGTCACGGGCGGCGGCATTCACGGCATCGTGGCGAACGTGAAGGACAAGACGCTCATTGTGAAGATCGCCGACAACGTGAAAATCGAAGTCAACCGCAGCGCCGTGGACAACATCGTCTCGCGCGGGTCGGAAGAGGAATCGAAGGAATCTTCAAAGAAATAATTTTCCACGCACATGGAATACGCGATTCAATTCACTGGCTGGCTGGCATTTTTCATTTTGTTGCTGACGTTTCTGTTCGCAACGGAGCAATGCACCAAGCGCCTCTGCGGCTGGGTGTCCGTCGCGCTCGCCGTCGGGCTGAGCCTGCTCGCCGCGTATCCGCCGACGGACAGGGAACTGATTCCCGTGGTGGAAGCGCACGCGCGCAACAAGGACGAGAATTTCAGCAAGGCGCTCGCTCAAGCCCGCGAACGCGCGGCGGCGGGCGTCAGCGAATTCGTCGCGCTGCAAATCGCCATCAACAATTTTCCCACCGTCACCGCGCAGGGCACGACCACCGTCACGGCGTTGAATTTCCGCAAGTATTACCCCGACATCAAAATCCGCGACGAGGACGGGCGGTTGACGAACACCGCGAGTTTCAACACCGCGCTGCTGCTCCAGTTGCAGCGCAAGGCGGCGGGGAAAATCCCGCTCGGTCTCGACCTCAAGGGCGGCTCGTCGTTTTTGCTCGAAGTCCAGTCCGAGCCTGACAAGCCCGTTGACACCGTGGCGATGGAGGAGGCGAAGTCGGTGATGATGCGCCGCGTGGACGCGCTCGGCCTGGCGGAGCCGCTCGTTCAGGTTGTCGGCGAAAACCGCATTCTCATCCAGATGCCAGGCGCGAGCGAAGCGGACCGTCAGCGCGCGAAGGACATCGTGCAGCGTCCCGCTTATCTCGAATTCCGTCTCGTTCACCCGCGAAATCATGTCGAGAGTGCAAAGGCGAAACTGGATGAGACGCATCAAGTCGCTGGCTATAAGAAATTCTACGGCTGGGGTAGGGACGAAAACGGCAATCGCGTCCGCGAAATTTATTTCCTCGAATCCATCCCGCGTTTGAGCGGCAAGGTGGTCAAATCCGCTCGCCCCGACTTCGACGACCGCAGGCGTTACATGGTCGCGTTCGAGTTACATCCAGAAGCGTCCGAGCAATTCGCGCGGCTCACCGAGGAGTTTCATGCGCGCGACGATCAGCCAGGGCGCAACCTCGCCATCGTGCTCGACGGCGAAGTGCAGTCCGCCCCGACCATTCGCAGTCCGATCACCACGGGCAGCGGCGTCATCGAGGGCGATTTCTCGCTCGACGAGGTGAAGCGGCTTTCGATGGTGCTGACCAACCCGCTCGACAAACCCGTCAAGTTCATTGAGGAACGCAACGTGGACGCTTCGCTGGGCGCGGACTCCATCCGCAGCGGCGTCATGGCGGGCATCATCGGCGCAAGCGCGGTCATCGTGTTCATGGCGATTTATTACATGCTGACGGGTGTCATCGCCAACGTCGCCGTCCTCTTCAACATCGTCATCCTCATCGGCGTGATGGCGTTGTTCCCGTTCACGCTGACGCTGCCTGGCATCGCGGGCATTGTGCTGACCATCGGCATGGCGGTGGACGCCAACGTCCTGATCAACGAGCGCATGCGCGAGGAACTGTCCGCGGGCAAAGCGTTGCGGCAGGCGATTGCGGCGGGGTATGGCAAGGCGTTCTGGACGATTTTCGATTCGAACGTCACGACGCTGATGACGGCGACGATCCTGATTTTCCTCGGCAGCGGTCCCGTGAAGGGATTCGGCATCACGCTCGCCATCGGGTTGCTGGTGAACCTGTTCACGGCGATTGTGTTCACGCGGTTGCTGCTGGAATTCCTCGTTGAGCGCGGCTGGGTGCAGAACCTGAACATGCTGCACGTCATTCGCGGCACGAACATTGATTTTCTCAAATACCGCAAACCCGCCGCCATTCTCTCCGCCGTCCTCGTGCTCGTCGGCGTGGTCTGGTTCATCCAACGGCGCGGCATCGAGGGCGTCATGCCCAGCGGCGCGTTTGGCGACGCGATTGTCGGCGCGGTTCACAAGGTCATCCCGCAGCGCGGCGTGGACATTTACGGGATTGATTTCCGAGGCGGCGAGGCGATCACGCTGGATTTCCAGAAACGGCAGGACGAAGACGCCGTGCGCCGCGCTCTGGAAGCGGCGGGCTACCAGGATTTATTCCTGCAATACCAGCGCGAACTCACGACGGGTCACGAGACATTGCAAATCAAGCTGCCGCTGGCGCAGGAGGGCGCGCAGTTGATGCCCGTGATCAAGGTGCTGGAGCAGGGTTTTCCCGAGGCGAAGTTCGACGAAATCTCGCGCGAAACCGTCGGCTCCACCGTGAGCAGCGAACTCAAGGGCGAAGCGTTCCTCGCCATCGCCGTCGCCTGCGTGCTGATCCTCATCTACATCGCGCTGCGGTTTGAGTTCGGGTTCGGGCTGGGCGCGGTGGTCGCGTTGCTGCACGATGTGCTGGTCACGGTGGGGTGTTTTGCGATTTCAGGGCGGCAATTTTCGCTGCCGATGGTCGCCGCCATCCTCACCATCATCGGGTTTTCCATCAACGACACCATCGTCATCTTCGACCGTATCCGCGAAGACCTGAAACTGCACGGCAACCGCCTGACGATGCGGCAGGTCATCAACAGCGCGATCAACCAGACGCTCAGCCGCACGTTCATCACGTCGTTCACCGTGTTGCTGGCGACGCTCTCGCTGTTCATCTGGGGCGGCGGCGTCATCAACGACTTCGCGTTCACGTTCCTCGTCGGCATCCTCACGGGCACCTATTCCTCGGTCTTCATCGCCAGCCCCGTCGTTCTCTGGTGGCACAACCGCCAGGCGGGCATCACCCGCGAAATCCCCGAAGTGTTGAGCGAGCCGCAGTCGCAGCAGCGCGCCTGAGCCAGCGCTCCCGTGTTGCGCGCGCCAGGAGAATGCAGGGACGAAAACGCGGCGACGATTTTGCAGTAACCTGAGTTTTCTCAAATGCACCACTGGATTTTTTCCAACCCGCATCCCGCCGCGCCAGAACTTGCCGCCTCGCTGGGAATTTCGCAGACGCTTGCTCGGATTCTCGCGCAACGCGGGTTCACGAATCCCGATGCGGCTCGATGGTTTCTCGACCCGCGCCTGAAAAATCTCACCGACCCGTCTGTCCTGCCCGCGATGTCCGAAGCGGTGGATTGCGTGCTCGACGCGTTGCGCCAGAAAAAACGGATCGTGCTCTACGGCGATTACGACGTGGACGGCATCACTTCCTGCGCGATGCTCGCGCGTGTGTTGCGCGAATTGGGCGGGCACGTCGGCATTTTCCTGCCGAATCGCATGGACGAGGGTTACGGTCTCAGCCCCGATGGCGTGGAACGCTGTCTCGCGACGCACCAGCCCGCGCTGCTTATCGCCGTGGATTGCGGCACTTCGTCGGTCAACGAAATCGCGCGACTTGTTGCGGTCGGGGTCGAAGTCATCGTCCTCGACCATCACCTACCCCCAGCAGCAATGGCGGAGGAGACTGGAAGAATGGGAGAATGGGAGAAGCCAAAGTCGCCCATTCCTCAATCCCTGCCGTTCTGCCGCGCGCTGGTGAACCCGAAACTCGCGTCGTCCGATGCGCCGTGGTTCCACCTGTGCAGCGTTGGCATCGCGTTCAAGTTGTGCCACGCCCTGCTCAAGCGCGCGAAGGAATCGGGCAAGACCGAATCGGCGTCCGTCGAATTGAAGGAATACCTCGATTACGTCGCGGTCGGAACAATTGCCGACGTGGTGCCGTTGCTGGGCGAAAACCGCATCCTTGCGCGCGCGGGATTGGAGCAACTGCGGCGCACGAAAAATTTCGGGTTGCGCGAACTCAAGCGCGTCGGACAGGTTCCCGACCCGCCCACGCCGCACCACATCGGCTTCCGCATCGCGCCGCGCCTGAACGCCTCGGGTCGGCTCAAGGATGCGATGGAATCGCTCGAATGCCTGCTCACCGACGATGCCGCCCGCGCCGTGCAACTCGCCGATTGCCTCGACGCACACAACCGCGAACGTCAGGGCGTGGAGGCGCAGATGCTCGACGAAGCGCGCGAACTGGCGCAGCAACAGCTCGAATCGAAAAACGACCGCGTCATCGTCGTCGCGCGCGACGGCTGGCACATCGGCGTCGTCGGCATCGTTGCCGCGCGGTTGATGAAGGAATTTCACCGTCCCGCGATTGTCATCGGCGTCGCCGACGGGGCAGGGAAGGGCAGTTGCCGCAGTATCGAGGGGTTTCACATCGTCGAGGCGTTGCGCCGTTGCGGCGGGTTGCTGGAAAAATTCGGCGGGCACGAGATGGCGGCGGGTCTGACGATTCGCGCGGACAACATCCCGCAATTGCGCGACCAGATGAACGCCGCCGCGCGCGGGTTGCTCAGCGAAGAGCAGTTGCGCCGACCCGTCCGCGTGGAGGCAGTCGTCGCGCTCGGCGACGTGAACGCGGAATTGTTGGACGAACTGGAACGGCTCGCGCCGTTCGGCTCAATGAATCCCGCGCCGTTGCTGGCGGCGACTCGGTTGCGTTGCGCCGCGCCGCCGCGCGCGGTCGGCAGGGAAGGGAAGCATCTCAAGTTGTGGCTGGCTGACGACACGGGGAAACTGGACGCCATCGGTTTCGACATGGCGCGACAAGGCGTGCCCGACGGCGAACTCGACGCGGCGTTCGTTCCAGAATGGAACCAGTTTCAGGGACAGCGGAAGATTCAGTTGAAGTTGAAGGCGTTGCGAGCTTCCCCGTAGGAGCGACATTCTGGTCGCGACCCTCGCGCAGCGGCGTTCGTTCCAGAATGGAACCAGTTTCAGGGACAGCGGAAGATTCAGTTGAAGTTGAAGGCGTTGCGAGCTTCCCCGTAGGAGCGACATTCTGGTCGCGACCCTCGCGCAGGCGAATCCCAGAAAATCGCGACAAGAATGTCGCTCCTACGGATTCAAGCCGCCTGCGCCTGTTGCGTTTTGCGATAACCGCGCGTGGCTTTGACGACCTTGCCCGCCTTCAGGCATGAGCCGCAGACGTTGATGGTCTGGACGCCGCCGCCGACGAGCGCGCGCACGCGCTGGATGTTGGGCATGAAACGGCGCTTGGTGACGGCGGTGACGTGCTGACCGATGCCGCCCTGACGCTTGGGTTTGCCGCGCCGCCAGATGATGTTTCCTGGAATCGAGCCTTTTCCACAAATTGAGCAAATTCTAGCCATGGCTTCTCCTGCTGGTTTTAAGGGGGCGGACTATAGCGAACCGCCCCGCGCGGGGCAATAAAAAGGTTGGAGAAAATCGGTCTCGGGGCGCATCTTGACACTGGAGCCGGTGGCAGTTGATGAAAAGGCGCTCAACGGGTTTGTAGGGCGCGAATGCCCCGCTGCGGGGTTTCGCGCCGCCGTCGGCTATCGGGGCGCCGTCAAGGC
>Ga0187892_10006261_pt1 | contig 17844 bp, 18 predicted proteins | sample MA1701073metaG_FD_139345 | JGI IMG/M metagenome (GOLD analysis project Ga0187892, IMG submission 139345) | Bio-ooze microbial communities from a basaltic lava cave in the Kipuka Kanohina Cave System on the Island of Hawaii, USA - MA170107-3 metaG ... | reverse complement strand
GGGACTGTCAGGGATTTTGTGTGGCGGGTCTAACTGGGGTACCGGAGATTCGCATGGCACGCAGAACCAACAACAACACGATATCGGATTCGATCCTGGATCAGCTCCTGGCCGGCAATGATCCACAGGCGCTCTTTTCCAAAGACGGTCTTGTGGATCAGCTGAAGAAGCGCTTGGCCGAACGGGCTTTGAACGCGGAGCTCGATCATCATCTCGAGCACGAGGACGAGGCCGGCAATCATCGCAACGGCTACAGCCGCAAGACGGTTGCGACGGACACGTCCAAGCTCGAAATCGAGGTGCCGCGCGATCGGCGTTCGACCTTCGAACCGCAATTGATCGCCAAGTATCAACGCCGCTTTCCCGGCTTCGACGAGAAGATCGTGTCGATGTACGCGCGCGGGATGACGACGCGCGAGATCCAGGGTCATTTGCGCGAGATTTACGGCTTCGACGCCTCGCCCGATCTGATCTCGACGATCACCGACGCCGTCCTGGAAGAGGTGGCGGAATGGCAGAACCGGCCGCTCGACGCGCTCTACCCGCTCGTCTTCTTCGACGCCATACGGGTCAAAATCCGCGACAGCGGAATCGTCCGCAACAAGGCGGTTTATCTCGCCTTGGGCGTCAGGCCGGACGGCACGAAGGACGTCTTGGGCCTGTGGATCGAACAGAGCGAAGGCGCGAAGTTCTGGCTCAAGATCATGAACGAGCTCAAGAACCGTGGCGTCGAAGACGTCCTGATCGTCGTCACCGACGGGCTCAAAGGCTTTCCCGAAGCGATCACGGCCGTCTTCCCGCAAGCGCTGATCCAGACTTGCATCGTCCATCTCATTCGCAATTCGCTCGACTTCGTCTCGTACAAGGATCGCAAAAGCGTCGCCGCCGCTTTGAAGGCCGTCTATCGCGCCGAATCCGTGGAAGCAGCCGAGCAGGCGTTGAGCGAATTCGAAACCGGCTTATGGGGATGCAAATACCAGGCGATCGGCCACACCTGGCGGCGCCATTGGAGCGAGGTCATTCCGTTCTTCGCCTTTCCCCACGAGGTCAGGCGCATCATCTACACCACCAACGCGATCGAGGCCCTCAATTCGACCGTGCGCCGCGCCGTGCGCACACGCGGCCACTTCCCGAGCGACGAGGCCGCGACAAAGCTCATCTATCTCGTGCTGCACCGGCTGACGAAAGACTGGAAGATGCCGGCGCGCGAGTGGTATGCAGCCCGAGCCCAGTTCGCCGTCTTGTTCGCCGATAGAATGAAAGCCGCCTAACATGTTCAACCGACCCGCCACACAAAATCCCTGACAGTCCCGCCACCACGATCGCGTCGGCCTCAAGGACACGCGTCACATGAAGTCGTGGAATTCCGCCCATGGCTCGCGCGGCTGCAGCCAGGACAACCTCAAAGCCTCCGGCGGCGCCGGCCTCTTCTACTGCTTCGCGGCCGATTGAGCGCAGCCTGTCGCATCCTTAGCGGGGTCGCATCATGTTGGCCGTTCTCTATCAGCCCCTTGCGCCTAAACAGCTGACGCTGTTGACGGCCGGCGTCATCGCGGCCGTGGCGCTCTACTGCCTCGCCTACACAGCGCTGAGCGGCGTGCCGGAGTCGCCGCTCGAAGGCGTACTCTGGGCGACCGTCAATGTCGTCCCATTCCTCTTCGCCTTCGAGGTCCTGAAGCGCGCAAACGGCGTCGCCCACCGGGTGCTCGCTCTCTTGGCCGCGATCGCCGCTTCGCTAGCTTTGGACGCGCTCCTCTTCGACCTCGCCGCCCCATGGTTCGAGATCGTGCTGCGCCTGCCTACGGCGGGCTTGGCGATGCTGCTCGCGTTGACCGGCTCGCTCATCGCGGCGCGCCGGCTGCGCGCGCAAACGCAAAGCCAAAACCAAGCGGCCGAAAGCGGTCCGCTCCCGCTTGCGCCGGACCAGATCGATTGGGTGGCCGCCGCCGGCAACTACGTCGAGCTTCATGCGGGCAAGCGCACCGCCCTCCACCGGGCGCCGCTCACCGCGGTCGAAGCGCACCTCGCCCCGCAGGGCTTCGTGCGCATCCACCGCTCGCGACTCGTCGCACGCCGCGCGGTTGCGCGTGTGCGCGCGAGCGACGTCGTTCTTCACGACGGCGTGAGCCTCAAGCTCGGCGCGCGCTATCGCGCCGAGCTTTTCAAGGCGTTGGGCGAAAATCTCGTCCCTTCGTCCCAAGACGCTGGCGCAACCGCGCTCCACGAACCACACATGCCCAAGGCGCGACAGAACGGAGAGGGCGGGCATGCGCAGCACGTTGATGGCATTGGCGGCAATGGGGCTGCTCGCGGCGACCGCCGCGGCGAAGCCGGCAACGCTAACGGGCGATCTGCCGCGGCGCGCGACGACGCCGCCTGAGGACACGCCCGGCATTGAGACCGAATACGGCGCGGTCAGAGTCGCAGACGGCATTCGTCTGCGCACCTTCCTGACGCGGCCTGAGGGTGCGACCAAGCCTCTGCCCGCCGTCTTTCTCGTGCAGTGGGTGTCTTGCGGAAGCTTGGAATTCCGCGCCGGCAGGCCGAGCCAGTTACGCGACCTCGCGCAGGCCTCCGGCATGGTGCTGATCCGCGTCGATCGCTCCGGGACCGGCGACAGCGAAGGCGTCCCCTGCGATCAACTCGATCACGACGCCGAAATCGCGCACTACCGCGCGGCGCTGAAGGTGCTCGCGCGCCATCCCTGGATCGACCCCAGACGCATCGTCCTCTACGGCTCGAGCTTGGGCGCCACCAACGCGGCGCTGGTCGCGGAAGGTTATCCTGTCGCGGGCCTCGTCGTGCAGGGCGGCGGCGCGCTCTCCTATCTCGAGCGCATGATCAACTTCGACAGCATCAATCTCGAGCGCGCCGGCAAAGTGCGCCCCGAACACTTCACCCGCGAGATGGCGCGCCGCGTCGCGTTTCAGCACGCGTATCTCATCGGCCGCAAGACGCCGGCCCAAGTCGTGGCCGCCAACCCGGCGCTTGCCGGCGTGTGGCAGGGCATCTTGGGCACGGAGCCCACGAACCACTACGGCCGCCCGTTCGCCTGGCATTGGCAGATGGCGTCCAAGGACCTGATCGGCCCATGGACGCGCCTCAAGGCGCCGGTGCTCGTCGTCTACGGCGAGTACGACCAATACGAAACCCGCCGCGGCCATCGCCTCATCGTCGATACGGTCAACGCGCTGCGCCCCGGCGCCGCCACCTGGCTCGAGATTCCCAAGGCCGACCACGATCTTGACGTTTATCCCGATGCCCGCGCCGCCTACCGCAACCAAGGCGGACGCCGCGACCACAGCCTTTTCGTCACGCCGGTCGTCAAATGGCTAAAGCGAGTGACGACGCGTTAGCTCCGCAAGCGCCACGAAAGCGTCGGAGGACAATTATGCCTTCTTCAAGAGTACCGACGCTGCGTCGACCTCGGCTGCGCGCCTTGCAGCCATTGCTTGTCCAACAATCCAGCAGCAACGCCCCATCTAGATGAACTGACGCAACTTGCGCGGATGCGGTCAGATGTGTCGCGGCTACGGCAGTCCACTTTTACTGCCCTGTCAATATCGCCGGAAGCTATCTGAGTTTTCCACCGCAAACGGTTCGGAACGTGCGCTGTGCAGTAGCAGAACAGTCAGGAGCACCTGATCGCGTGTTGTTCGACGTTCACAAATCGGAGTCTCTAAGATATCGATCCGCTCTACAACAAGAGTCGATCCATGGCCCGCCCCTTTCGCCGTTGGTCTATTGATAAGCTCGAAGCAGAGTTTGATCGTGCGCGCTTGCCTGCAGATGTTTCATCACTCGAGCGACTTCTCAACGAACTCGAGTATCGAAGGACGCTTCGCGCCCAGCAACTGAAGCGGCGAGTAGTCCACGCCATCGGTGTCAGTCGATCATCGGAAGCTCAGAAGGCATCGTCGAGCCAGCCCGATATGGATAGTGATCTCCCACCCCCTCGCGCCCCCAAATCAGAACAGCCTCGGCGAGCACCGCACAACAGAGTCTCGACGCAACCGATCCCAGCTGAGCCACTCCTGACCGCGATGGAAGCGAGCAATCTGCTTTCAGCCTGGATCGCACTAGAAGTCTTGTCACCACCTCAGACGTACCGGAGAGCAGCTGACCTCGTGGACGGGGATGTGAGGCGCGTTGTCGACCTGTCAAGGGCAGGAGAGCTTCCATGGTTTCTAGGGCAGCAGGCGCGCCCGCACACGCGACTCTTCTACCAAATTGTGGTGGGCGCAATCGACATGGTCGAAGCTACATCAGCGCTGCTCGAGACATACAGCGACGAGGATATCGAGCGAGTCTCTGCGGTTGGCTTCACGCCCATTGCCGTTCTCACGATAGATAAGGAAGGCGTACCTGTTCAACCTGATGCCATCGCGATCTCAAGCTTCGCCTGGGGACTGCCGCTTGCACTACAAAGAAACCTCACGTCCCTTGGAGAATGGCCGACTGTCGAACGGCAGCTCGTCGAGGAAGCCCTGCGCGTCGTCTGCCCAGCAGGCGACGATGAGGGCACCCGCCGTATCGATCGATCCGCGATCGCTCGCCTGTACAAACACCTGATCGAGAGGCTGAAGTTGCCGCAGACGCTCGTTGCGCCGCCTCTATACGCAATTCGAATCTATCAATGGTGGAAAGCCATTGACCCACCAGACCCACCGCCGATGGGCAGCTTTTTCATTGCTGATCTGGCAAAGGCAAAGGCGTTAGTAAATAGCGGAACAGTGCCCGAACTGCTCGCACGATATCTTGCTCTAGTCGTTCCTCCCAAAAAAATCGACATCCGTTGCGACGATCCCGCACTAGCGGAAGCGTTAGCGCCGGCTTGCACACCTCCTGGCAAATGGATCACGCGTGGACGACACCCACTGGTCTTGCTGCAACAAGCATCAGTGAATCTCGCTGTTAGCGGCGCCTCAGCCACAAAGTTGCTTCCAGTGAACGGCCCGCCTGGAACGGGCAAGACCACGCTACTACGTGACCTTGTCGTATCTGCGATCGTCGACCGAGCGCGCGCAATGGCGCAATTTGCCGACCCCACTGAAGCGTTTTCAGCGTCGACGGAGAGGTTTAGGCACGGCAATGGCTTTCTTCATTACTACCCCATCAATAACAAGTTGTCGGGCTTTGAGGTCGTTGTTGCGTCGTCGAACAACAGGGCTGTTGAGAACATAAGTGCCGAATTACCAACGCTCGACGCTATTGACCCTGCGCGATCCGATCTTCGTTACTTCAAGACCGTTGCTGATTCAGTGGCCCGAGGGTCAAAGAGCGAAGATGACAGCGACTCGAATGGGGAGGCGCAAGGACGACTTTTCGAAGTTGCGCCTCCACCTCGCCAGGATTGTTGGGGGCTGATTGCTGCCGTTCTTGGCAACGCGAAGAATCGTTACGCGTTTCGTCAAACAGCTTGGACAGATGTCGACTACGGCCTCCGGACCTACCTATTGGAGGCTTCGGGCAACCCACAGCGGATCGAAATCCGAGACCCAAATACCGGGATAATAGTTGAGGACCGCAAGCCCGGAGTTGTGACGGCGGAAAAGCCGCCATCGAGTCTCGAGAACGCGCTAAGGCGGTGGAAGTCCGCTCGCCGTAGGTTTTTGACGGCAATGGAAGCGGTGGAACTACGCCTTTCTACTCTGGAGAAAGGACGCCGCGCATTGGCGCCGAGCGATTTGTTCGCGACTCAGAAAAAAGCAGCAGATGCCGTGAGTCAACTTGAACCAAGGCTGGCGGCATTGGAGCAACAGCGCGCGAAACGGAGCGCCGCTCTCGATACGCTAAAGAAGCGTTGTGACGAAGCCGATGAAGCGTTGGTATCGCTGTATCGGAACGAGCCCGGTCTGTTGGGACGGCTGGTGGGCGGTTCATCATACGCGGACTGGGAACGTAGTCGCTCTGCAGCGGAGCGGTCGCTCGCCGAAACACGGTCGCATATGGATGCTGCTCAACGTTTGCTCTCAGAGTTGCGCGCCAATGAGCTCGGCGTGCTTGCAAACTTGAAATCTGCTCGACAGGAGCTGAGCGCTGCTACGGCCGCTATTGAGACCACTCTTCGGGACATTGATGCAGCAGTGGCGTTGTCGGGCGTCAGATTCGCCGATGCTGCATTTTTTGATCGTCCTGCAAGCGATCTGCATCGAGATACAGCTTGGCTTGACGACGAAACGCTGAGGCTCCGCGAAGAAGTATTTGCCGTCGCAATGGAGGTTCATCGGGCATTCGTGGACGTCGCGGCCAAGCAAGTGAGAAACAACCTCGATCTGCTCTTTCGCACGTTCTTTGGGCGCCATGCCTGGTCCCCCAGAATGCGTCCAATAATGCAGGGCCTATGGACGACGTTCTTTAGCGTCGTGCCGGTGATGTCGACGACATTCGCTTCCGTTGAACGGATGCTTGGCTACCTCGATGTAGAGGCGATCGGATGGCTTCTGATTGACGAGGCAGGACAAGCGGTTCCTCAGGCCGCTATCGGATCACTGATGCGGGCGAAGCGCGCTGTAATTGTTGGTGACCCAATTCAACTGCCACCCGTCACAAGCCTGCCAACAGAACTCTCGACGCAAATCGCCGCCGAATTCCGCGTTGACAACGAGCGGTTCGTGGCGCCTTCAGCCTCTGTTCAGGCCCTTGCGGACGCCACAAGTATGTGGGGAACGACAATTGTGTCTAACGGAGCTGGCACAAGAGTAGGGGTGCCCCTCGTAGTTCATCGACGGTGTGCCGAGCCGATGTTCTCGTTGTCGAATACGCTTGCTTACGGCGGAATGATGGTTCTTGGCAGAGGCTCTCGTAGATCAGGAATTCGCGAAGTGTTGGGCCCTTCCACATGGATAGACGTTAGACCGGGCAGATGCGAAGACAAGTGGTCGGTAGCAGAGGGAGAAGCAGTGCTCCAATTGTTCCAAAAGCTGAATCACTCAGGGTTGGATGAACTCGATCTCTACCTCATCTCGCCGTTTCGAATCGTCGCTCAGAAGCTTCGTGCCCTGTTGGTCGCCAAACGTGTGCTGACACGTTGGACAACTGAGCCCAGACAGTGGGTTAGAGATCGGATTGGCACGGTCTACACCGTGCAGGGACGCGAGGCGGATACCGTGATCGCAGTGCTTGGCGCGGCGGAGCCAGAACGACGCGGTGCCCGCGCATGGGCCGGAGAAGGTGTCAACCAACTGAACGTGGCGGTCACGCGAGCAAAGGAGAACCTCTACGTGGTCGGAAATCGCTTCGAGTGGGCATCGGCCGGAAACTTCGCACACCTCGAAAGGTCATTTGCGTAGCTCCACTCGCAGAGAATACGTCTTGCCCTCATGCGACACGTTGCGGCGCATATTGATGCAGCTATGCAATGACTAGGCAATGCCAAGGCGGACGCCGCGACCACAGCCTTTTCGTCACGCCGGTCGTCAAATGGCTGAAGCGAGTGACGGCGCGTTAGTCCGTCTCGAAAATTCCGGGCGCTTTTCGGCAGAAGCCGTCCTGAGTCTATTCGTTTTTCGTTTCCACGCGATCCTGATCGAGGTCGCCAATTCGTGGACATTGCATTCTTCGCAGCAGCGGAGCTTGATGATCGTCCCAATGCTAAGCGTGATGCCTGTGTCCAAGCATTCGCTGGAAGAATGCGTCCGATGGAAAACGTCAGGGTCATAGACATTTCCGACGCGGTCTTGCGCTTTGGATACTACGCGCGTCATGGCCTTTGGCTCGCCTTTTGGACGGCGGCGATTGTCGTCTACGCCGTTCTGCTCGTCGGACTTGAATGGGTTTTTTCCGAGCTTGGCTTGGCCACCGATTACGCGGTTCCCGCTATGCTCGCGCTTCCGACGGTTGTGATCGCCGCCGCGTTCTATGCGCTCAAAGTCCAGTCGAAGCGCTTCCGATTTCCCTGGCCGAGGCTCTTCCAGTTCGACACCTGGGATCGGCCCTCTGCGATCACCGGCCTCGATGCTGGCGCAACGCTGTCCGCGCTCAAGGCGCATGCACGACCGTTTCCGCGCTGGAAGTACCTGCTCAAACCCCGTCGTCCCGTTGTCGCAATCGTCCTTCTCCTCTCCGCGGCAGCAGCGGCGGTGGCGGCGTTCTGGGGCCTCATGAGCTTGTATGCATCGAGCGACGAAGTGCGCTCGCTTCTTAAGCTGGGACTGAAATTGCCTTTTCTACGTGAGGCCATTGCCGTCGTTGTCGCCTTCATCCCTGTCGCCTTGGGGTACCTTGCGCTGAGCTGGCTCGCAACCGATGCGTCGAACATTGTGCGCGCCGAGGCCGGTTCTTACTTCATCCTGCTCAGAGCCTTCAGCCGCGACGAATTCGCGGTACGTGAGCCTGAGGTCCGCAGGTTCGCCGTGGGTTACGACGAGTCGAGATTGGAGGATGTGATCGCGCGTTGCGTCAAGCGCGCGGTCCCCTTGATCGCCATCGGCGACCCGACGGAAGAGCTTCCGACGCTCGGCGCAAATAGAGCCTATTTCTCCAACGTCGAGTGGCAGCAAAAGCTGCAAGAGTGGCTCGAGAAGGCGAACGGCGCGATCGTTCTGCTCGGCGGTGGTCGCTACCTCGACTGGGAAATCATTCAGCTCCAAAAGAGGTCGCTGCTTGATCGGAGCATATTCTTCTTTCCCGACGCGACGACGACCGGCGAAAATCTGGCCAAGCTCGCGCTCGTGGACGGCGATGCGCGCTTGGCCTCTGCGTGCGCGTCATCTGCGCCCGATCGCCGCATCTTGGCGCTTTTGCTCGGCAGCGACGGCCGGCATACGATCGTTGTCTCCAAGAGCGAATTCAGAACGGACTACGAGCTCGCGTGCAAGCTCTGCTTGGGCCTCATCCTGCAACGCATGCACGGGCGTTAGAGAATCCGGATTCTCTTTACCTTTCTTTTTCTCCTGGAACGCGGGCATGATGCGGGTCCTGGCGCGCCGAGTCTTCGGCGCGCGGCGGTTGCCTCACTCGTTCCCCCCTAGCTCCGACGAGCGAGGGCGCGATTGCCGCAGGGAGAGACTCCGCCCATGAGCCTTGCCGTCGCCGAACGCGGCCTGACCAGCGTGAGGTCGCCTGGAATTTTGTTCTCATAGAATCTTACCCGCCGCCAAAACGGCACCCACGGATTTCTAGCCGAGGCCGATTGTCGTCGCGCGTCCCAACCTATTCCGGTATCGCGCCAAGCTCGACATACATGGGCAGCGGCTGCGGGCGATCCCCAAGGTAGCCCGATCTGAGATTGATCGCGACGAAGCCGAGTTTCTCGTAGAAGGCGACAGCTTCCTCTTTTGCGTCGACCACCACACCGAAACAACCGACATCGCGCGCCATGCTGTGAGCCAGCGCGAAGACGTGGCGCAACAGCGTTATCCCGATGCCCTGGCCCCGCGCGCGCTCGTCGACCGCAAGCCGCGCAAGACGCAGCACGGGTACGGGATAGGCCGGTAAGCGCTTGCGACGTCCTTCGGGCAATGAGGCAGTCGCGAGCTCGGACGCCGAAACGGTGGCGAAACCCATGATCGCTCCCTTCGGATCGACTGCGACGTAAGTAGTGCCGATGTGATGTCGAAACTGGTTCTGCCCCGCGTAGCGCTCGAAGAATCGGTCCAGGTCTGCATTCCCGGAGCGAAACCCCTTCCGATCGTCCTCGGGCTCAAGCCGCCTGACTGTGATGGTCACCCTTAGAACGGCTCGCCGCGAAGCTTGCCGGCCACGAGCTTACGCATCGCCTTTGTCGGTTTGCGGGGCTTGCGGACAAGGCGGGCGACTTTCGTAAAGGACGCTTCTGACAATTTGATGCGCGGGGGAATGACGATATCGCGCGGCATTTCGCTCAGCGCCTGCAGATGGTGCAGCAGAGCCTGTTCGACCAGCGCGCCCTTCTTCATGCCGTGTTCTTCGGCGTAGCGCTCGAGCTTTTCCTTGGTCTCATCCGAGATGAATGCAGAAATCTGACTTTCCGACATGCCGCCATCCTACTTCTACAAAAATGTAGAACCGATGATCGGAGGGCGCAAGGCGGGAAATCAGAATTGCCGCCCGGCCGGCAAGTTCTATGTTTGTTCGCAACCGCGAACGGATTGGGCGAGATCTCATCAGCGACGAAGCTCGGGAAAAACTCGGCTCTGCCGGGTCGCTTGGCCGCGCGCGAGCTATACGCAAGGGCCGCGGCGTTCGAGAACCCGTCCGCCGTGACCATCGCTCAAACCGCAACCCCCATGACCGACGCGAAGCACCAAGTCCTGAAGAACGTCTTCGGCTTCGACGATTTTCGCCCGGGCCAAGAGCGCGTGATCGACGCACTCCTCGCGGGCCGCAGCGTACTCACCGTCATGCCGACAGGGTCGGGAAAATCGCTCTGCTTCCAAGTGCCGGCGCTCGTGATGGGCGGTCTCACCATCGTCGTTTCGCCGCTCATCGCGCTGATGCAGGATCAGGTGCAGGCGTTGCGGCTTGCGGGCGTCCCGGCCGACGCGATCAATTCGAGCCAAGACCGCGCAGAAAACGTCGCCGCCTGGCGGCGCGCGACCGCGGGCGAGACGCGCCTTCTCTACCTGGCGCCCGAGCGCTTGATGACCGAGCGCATGCTGGCTGCACTTCAAAAGCTCGACGTGCGCCTGATCGCGATCGACGAGGCGCACTGTATCTCGCAATGGGGCCCGGCGTTCCGGCCGGAGTATCAGGCGCTGGCCCGCCTCGACGAATTTTTCCCGGACGTTCCGATAGCAGCGCTGACCGCGACGGCGGACGAGCTCACCCGCGCCGACATCGCGCTACAGCTCTTCGACAACCGCGTCGAAACATTCGTGCTCGGCTTCGACCGCCCGAACATCAAACTCACCGTCGAGCCCAAGCGCGATTGGAAGAAGCAGATGCTCGCGTTCGCCCACCGTCACAGGGGAGAAAGCGGCATCGTCTATTGCCTCTCGCGCAAGCGCACGGAAGAAGCTGCGGCGTTCCTCGAGGAGCATGGCATTCGCGCGCTGCCTTACCACGCCGGGATGACGGCAGTGGCGCGCGAGACCAACCAGAACGCCTTCATGACCGAGCGCGCCCTGGTGATGACCGCGACCATCGCCTTCGGTATGGGCATCGACAAATCCGACGTGCGCTTCGTCTTCCACGCCGATCTGCCGGGCACGCTCGAAGCCTATTATCAGGAGTTCGGGCGCGCGGGGCGCGACGGTGCGCCCGCCGAAGCGCACATGCTTTACGGCCTCGATGACATACGCATGCGCCGCATGTTTATCGACGAGGACGGAGCGAACGACGACCGCAAGCGGCGCGAGCATCAGAGACTGGGCGCGCTGATCGGCTATTGCGAGGCGCCGACGTGCCGCCGCCAAGTTCTGCTCGGCTATTTCGGCGAGCGCGGGAAGCCTTGCGGCAACTGCGACACCTGCCTCGATCCGCTCGACCTCGCCGACGGCACGGCGGAGGCGAAGCAAGTCTTCGCCGCCATCACAGCAACGGGCAGTCGCTTCGGCACAGCGCATGTCATCGACGTGATGCTCGGCGCCGAGTCCGAGAAGATCACGCGCTTCGGGCACGAGAAGGTCGGCCCGTTCGGCATTGGCAAAGACCGCACCCGCGAGGAATGGCAATCCTTCATCCGCCAGCTCGTCGCCGGCGAATATCTGACGCTTGACATCGGTGGCTATGGGGGCCTGTCGGTCGCTGCGAAGGGCAGGGCGCTGATGAAAGGCGAGGGCGATTTCCGCTACCGCCCGAAGAGCCTGCGCAAGTCGCAGCGCAAACCGCGCGGCGAACGCACCGCGCCAGCAACGCCCGCCGACCCATCGCTGCTCGAAGCGCTGAAAGAGCTCCGCCTTCGCCTCGCCAAGCAGCGTCAAGTGCCCGCCTACATTGTCTTCTCCGACCGCACCTTGATCGACATGGCCGACAAGCGCCCGGAGGACGTAACGGCATTCGCCGCGGTGAACGGCGTCGGCAGCGCAAAACTCCGCGAATTCGCCGCACCCTTCCTCGCCGTCATCCGCTCGTATTGTTGGCGTTGTACCTGAGAGGATAGGTGGCGAAGTGCATCCGCTCGATGAAGCAACGCGATTGGAACGCCTCGACCGCGAACGCCTCGCCGCCCGCACGAGCACGCTCTACACGAACATCAACGGCCCGTTCGGCGGCTTCACAGCCGCCGTCCTTACGCGCGCCGTGATGGAAGACGAGCGTCGTCAAGGCACGCCTGTCGCGCTCACCGTCAACTACTGCGCCGCCATCACCGAAGGCCCGTTCGAGATCGCGGCCCGCGAGGTGCGCACCGGCAAGTCGACGCAACATTGGTCTCTCGAGCTCGCGCAAGGGGATCGCATCGGCGCCACCGCCTCGGTCGTCTGCGGCCAGCGCCGCGAAGTGTGGTCGCACCATCCGGCGACATCGCCCGCCATCCCGCCATATGAAAGCGTCTCGCGCTTCGACATCCAGGGGCGGGGAGGCTGGGTCAGCCAATACGAGTTCCGCTTCGCCAAAGGCGGAATCGATTTTACGCCGCGCGATCCCGCCGATCTGCGCGCCCCCGTCTCGCTCCTTTGGATGCGCGACCACCCGGAGCGCCCGCTCGACTACGTCTCGCTCGCGAGTATGAGCGACGCTTTCATCATCCGCGCCTTTGTCGTGCGCGGCGTCATGACGTTGGTCGGTACCGTGACGCTCACGACCTACTTCCACGCCGACGAAGCGGCGCTCAAGGAGCAGGGCGCGGCGCCGCTCATCGGCCATGCCGACGCCGCGATTTTCACAGGCGGCTTCGCGGACCAAACCGCGCATCTATGGGGCACGAACGGCAAGCTCCTGGCCTCGAGCACGCAGATCGTTTGGTACAAAGAGTAGACATTGGATTCGCGCCGTCCGCCGCGCTATACGCAAAGTCCATGAGTGACACGAGCCTTCCCGACCGCCTCGCCGCGGCGCCCGGGAGCCCCTATTACAACGAGGCGCTTCTTCAACGCGGTGTCGGTATCAGGTTCAATGGCGTCGAGAAGACGAACGTCGAGGAATATTGCGTGAGCGAGGGCTGGATCCGCGTTGCGGCCGGCGCGGCGCGCGACCGCCACGGCAATCCGATGACCATCAAGCTCAAAGGCACGGTCGAGCCCTACCTCAAGGACCTGTCCGAATAAGGAGTGATTCGCGCGACGCCCGTCGTTCTGCGACGTGAGCGTCGCCACCGACCTGCCGGTTGTTGCAACGCTCTAGCCTGCGCAAGTGGCAGAGCAGCGTGTTTTGCGCATGATCTTTGCAACAGACCTGGTGAAATCCACGCGCGGACTCGTGCAACGCTTGACACCCTGAGGCGACCTGCCGCAGTCATGCCTTTGCGCGACGGACTCAAGGGCAATGTGAGCAGGTCTTCGCGCCGCTAAGAAAACTATTCCGGTCACGGATCATCGGGCCGCGCAAGCTCTGTGTGCGCGGTAACAGGGGGCGTTTGTCCCGAAGGAGAACTCGTGAGCATGTCTCGCCACGCGTGCGCAATCGTTGCTTGCCTTGTTTTCTTGGGCCCGGCGTCGGCGGGCGACAATCGATCCGCGAGCGTCGATCCATCGGCCAAGCCGAGCGAGAGCGCCGCGCTCTGCTCGGGCGAGCGCCAAACAAGCCCCGAGAACTGGATCAAAGCCTGCACGGAGATCGTCCGCACCGGCACGACTCCCTCCGAGCGCGCCGTCGCGCACTACAATCGAGCGCGAGCCTATCGTGCCGGCGGGCAGAACGAGCGCGCGATTGCCGACTACACGCAGGCGATCGGCCTGATGGCGGACTTCTCCGTCGCCTATCAGAATCGCGGTGTGGCCTACAACGCCATCGGCAATCTCGACCGCGCCATCGCCGACTATTCGCAGGCCATCAAATTGCAGCCTGATCTCGCGGTGGCCTACAACAACCGCGGCGTGGCGTTGAAGAACAAGCGCCAATTCGCGCTCGCACTCGCCGATTTCACCAAAGCCATCGAACTCGATCCGCAAAGCCCCTGGGCCTACAACAATCGGGCTGACGCCTACTTCTTGAGCGGCGACTGGAGCAAGGCGATTGCCGACTACAGTCTGGCGCTCGCGCTCAATCCGGAACTCTCCTATTCGTTGTTCGCCCGCGGCGCGGCCAAAACGCACAGGGGCGACAGCTTTTCGGGGCGCGCCGACATGAAGGCGGCCGCCGTTCTCAATCCGAAAGTGGCGGAAGAACAGGCCAAGGACGGCATCATTCCGCTGACATAGTCCGGCGCGCCCGCCTCGGTTGAGGCATGCGAAGGGGTCTCGCGCCGGAACTCAAATAGAAGCGTAAGCGTTGTGGTCCCCGTTACGCGGAAATGGTTCCGCTTAATGGAGGCTACGTATGATCTCTCGCACGAAATTGTCTTTGGGGGTGGCAACGATCGCCGTCATCGGCGGGATGGCGCTGACCCAGGCCTGGGCCAATCCGCAAACACCGCCGGCGCCCGCCGCCGCGCCTGCACCTGCCGCGCCCGCGCCCGCGTCGCCCGTTTCCGACGTGCAGGACAAGCAGGTTTTGATCGGCGCCAAGGTCACCGACAACAAAGGTGAGGCTGTCGGCGAGGTGAAGGCGGTGAAGGTCGGGGCCGACGGAAAGATCGCGGCAGTCGACGTTGCGATGGGCGACAAGACGGTGGCGCTCGCCGCCGATACGCTGACCTATGCCAACAACACAGTTATGAGCAAGCAATCGAAGGCCGAGATCACCGCGGCGAAGTAGTCTGCACGACCCGCGGCGAACGAACCCGGTCTGCGCCACCAGGCGGACCGGGTTCTTCTTTTGCCGCGGAAACTCGCTCGCGTGTTATCCGGCGCTCGCCATGCGCATGCGCGAGGTCTGGCTGCGCAAATGGTTCATCAGTGCCGAAACGTCGCCGTTGTTCTTCGACAGGAAGGTCGCGAACTGATCGCGCTGCTCGACCGACAGCCAGATTCCCTCCGCCTGCACGTCCACGATTTTGTAGACGCCTCCCGAGCGCATCAGCCGCACTGCCAAGCGCACGGGCTCGCGACCCTCAGGGCTCTCCGCGCGTGCGTTCACGGTGACATCCCCGGGTTTGTGGTCGACCGAGCCCACAACCTTGAGCGAGCTGGCCTTGTTCCTCTCCAGCTTGCTCTCGTAAATCGCCATCGCATAGTCGCGGAACACATCGGTGAAGGTGGTGAGCGTCGCTTCGTCGGCGCTGCGGCGATATTGCCCCAGTGTGAACAACGCGGTCTTGCGCGCGTCGACGTGCTGGACGAGGAAGGCGTGGAATCGCGCGCGCCGCCCCGCGTCGCCCGCGCTCTCGTCGCGTAAGATCGCAAGTCCTTGATCGATGAGTCCTTGCGCAAACTGCTCGGCCGCGGGATCGGCCGACACTAGCGGTGTGAACAATAGGCCGAAGGTCAGCACGATGAGGCTGCGACGGAACATTTTGGACGCTCTCGCTTGGAGGAATGGGTTCTAAGCGAACGCAAAGAACCGATTGGCGGTTCCAGCTGAACCGCATCTCCACGCGCGCCGAGCTTCCGACGAGGATGAAAGCAGCGGATCGCGGCTTAAGCGCGCTAACGATCTTGCGAGTGTTGCCTGTCTTGTTGCTGCCGTTGCGCCGCCGTCCGAGCGCGGCTTGCGCTGCGTGCCTCGCCGCCCTTGCGCCCGGCTTGCGACGCTAGCGCGCGATCCTGCGAAAAACTGCGCTTTTCATCAGGAACGCTCTGACCGCCCTTGCGGCCTGCTTGCGCGGCCAGCTCGTGATCCTGTGAAAAGCTCCGCTTTTCGTCCGGTACGCTCTGCCCGCCCTTCGAGGCGATCTCGCGCTGCCTACGCTCGTCCATAGAGGCGAATCCGCGCTTCTCGCCCGCTCTTCGTGATTGCGTCTTTTGACTGCCGTTGATTTGACCACCTTGGTTGGCCATGGGTCTCACTCTGCCGTTCGTGCTGGTTTCAAATCGCGCAGCGTCACGCGTTACGCACCCAGTAAAACGACACCCAACCGGGCCTGTTCCCCGGTTTTTTCTCTAAAACACGCAATGCTTTGAAACAACGCGTTGAAACCGCCGCGGAGCTCGGACATCCGTCGCAACTCCTGCTTCCGGCCGCCTTGGTAACCAAGCCCTTCGTCGGTAACCAAGCCCTTCGTCGCTGGTTCCGAGTCCTTGCTCCGCCGGCCGGAACTTCGCAACACCGCAAGCGTTCTCCCCGGGATATTCAAGGTGTCGTCTGCGATGTTGACGCTTCCCCCTTTGCCTTACGCGACGTCGGCGCTCGAGCCGATCATGTCCGCACGAACGCTCGAGATCCACCATGGAAAGCACCACCGCGCCTATGTCGACAAGCTGAACAATCTCGTGTCGAAGACGCCGCTGGCGCACCGCCCGCTGGAGGACGTCATCATGAGCACGTGGGCGCAACCCGATCAGACCAAGATCTTCAACAATGCGGCGCAAGTTTGGAATCACTCCTTCTTCTGGCAATCGATGATACCGGGTGGCGGAGAGGGCGCGCTCGCGAGCCTGCACGATCGCATTGAAGAGGGTTTCGACTCCTACGCAAAGTTCGAGACCGAATTCGTCGAACAGGCGGTCGAGCAATTCGGCACCGGCTACGTTTGGCTAGTCCGCGAAGCCGGTCGGCTTAAGATCGTCACCACCGAGGATGCCGTGCCGCCGACGGTCCTGGGGCTTCACCCGCTGTTGACCTGCGATCTGTGGGAGCATGCTTACTATCTCGACTACCAGCACGACCGCGAAAAATTCGTCAAAGGCTTCCTTGCAGAGTTGGCGAACTGGAAGTTCGCAGAGCAGCAGCTGGGTGTGTCTCATCCGCGTCCGGCGATCTCCGCTACGGCAACAGCTTGAGGAGCAAGGCGATGCGATATATCCTTCTCTGGTTGATCGGTGTGCCAATACCGATCCTTATCCTGATCTGGCTGCTGTTCCGCTGATGAGTGAAGAGAATGCCGCCTTCCGCCAATGATCAGCACGGTCCTGAGCTGACGCCGGTTGAGGCGCGCCAGGGAATGATGACCGGGCACATGCGTTACGTCCTTGGCATCAGCCTCGCGCTTGCAGCCGTAATGATGGCCGTCATTTGGCTCGTTTACTTCGGCTGAGTTGAAAGCGTCATGGACAACGACGCCGTCTACGCTGTTCTTGTCACCGCGCTGCTTTTGCTTTTCGGCGCCGTGACCGCCGCTGTCATCGAAACCGAAGGCGGCCGCGTGGCGGTCGTTGCCACGGCGGTCGTGCTAATCGCCGGTCTCATCGTGTTTCTTCCGAGGCGCCGCCGGCGTTAGAGCGCGTGCGGTTCCGGGGGAACCAATCCACAACACGGCACGTTTCACATTGCAACGCTCCGCGATTGGAGCCTCTGCGCCGCAGTGAGGTGTCACATGTTGCAGTGGGCCTTGATCTTCCTCGTCGTTGCGATCATCGCCGGCGTCCTCGGATTTGGCGGAGTGGCGATCATCTCGATCGACATTGCGCGCATCCTGTTCTTCGTTTTCTTGGTGTTGTTCCTGGTGAGCCTCGTCGCGGGTCTGCTTCGCAGAGCGTGACGCGGAGCCAAGGCGTCGGGCGACCTCTTGATGTCTCTCCTTGAGGTCGCTCGGCGCCGCTCTTGGGTGCACGTCGGATGGGCAAGATCGCAGAGCTTTCGAAGGCCGAACGCATCGCTTTGTTCTGGGCGGCAATCATCCCCGTCTGCGCGTGACTGGACTCGCACTCGTCAGCGACGCCGCGCTCCAGGCGATGAATACTTCAGCCAGCCTCGCTGGCGCCTGCCAGCGCGCCGCTCACATCGATGGTCGGCCGCGTCTGCAGTCTTGGGCGTCCTCGCCGGCGGCCGATCCGCCGTGCAGCGTCG
>Ga0187892_10006259_pt1 | contig 17851 bp, 24 predicted proteins | sample MA1701073metaG_FD_139345 | JGI IMG/M metagenome (GOLD analysis project Ga0187892, IMG submission 139345) | Bio-ooze microbial communities from a basaltic lava cave in the Kipuka Kanohina Cave System on the Island of Hawaii, USA - MA170107-3 metaG ... | reverse complement strand
CGCCGACTTCGCGCGTTGGAATCACCCGCGTGGGCTCTGGCGAATAGTCCCACCGGACGACTGCATCTCGGTTCATAAGATCGGCCCTTGTGGTTGCGGCGCCGTGCACAAAGGCGCTGAATCAATCACGTTGAACGGCTGGTCGCTCAACAACTAGCAGCACCAGCCCTCCGATCGTTGCCATCCGTCAGGTGATGTCATAGACTCGCCTGCCACACGGATCGGCAGAGTCATCGATGTCCACAGATAACCTGCCGAGGTGGGGCGCTTGACCCGACGTAAACCACAGGATCCGCGTGACTACTACACCAAGCTATTAGATTGCCTGATCCGCTCACCATATGTGACCGGTGTAGACCTGAAACTCTATGCGCTTCTTACCAGTCGCTCGACGAAGTACGAGGATAGGCCGCGCCACTGCAACGTTCCTAAGCGCGTGCTCCAGCTAAGCATGCAGATGAGTCGGTCCAGTCTGAACAGATCACTCCAGCGGCTTCAGGATCTCGGCTTACTTCGAGTTACGTACGACACGAAGAACATGCCGACGTACTTGGTGCTTGAACCACCGCCGAACATTTGCCCGCCTGAGCTTATGACTGGATCGTGGAAGGACGCGCTCTGTCTCTTCGATGCCTTGAAGAGGAGAAAGAAGAGCACGCAGCGTGCCAACTACATCTGCGACATCGATGAGTCATCCCAGCACGACTACTGTGATCCAGACAGTGATTGTCCTCCAGAGTGGCTAGCTCCAGATGAGGAAGACGATTACAGTGGTTTTCCACACAACATCACACAATGTGGAGAATTTTCCGACCCCCATCCACTGGTGAACTCCCCCCCATCCGCTGGTGCGTCGACCCCCCATCCACTGGTGCGTCACCCCCATCCACCGGTGGATGTCATTAAGAGTACAGAAGAAGATTACAAAGAAGATGATTACACTCCTAATGGAGTGCGTGAGTTTGCTGACGCAAACTCCACGCGGTCTGCTCACCTCGTCGGGCGAGGATTCGCCGCGCTTCGCGCGGCAGAAGCCGAAGCGAAGAACGCAAGAGCAAAGAACGCAAGAGGCGTCGTAAGAGCAAAGAAGCAAGAACGGGAAGAGAAACCTCAAGAGACGACAGGAGTTAAGAAAGAGAAGAGGGGCCAGAAGGCACCAACCGGAGAGATCATTCGGATAAGCTCATTCGTACAGCGCGATCGACATCGGAACGGTACACCAAGCGATAGGAGGCCCGCTAAGGGCATCGATGGGAGGGTCGAGGTGCCGGAGACCCCTGAACAGATCGCCGATCGTCTGAAGCGTTCCCGTAGCGCGAGAACGGGCACCGGTACGGACGGTCAGAGGCTGGATGTGTCCGCGTCGTCAGAGACCAAGGGTGAACGGTCAGCATTCGAGCAAACCAAAGAGGTTAGCTCTGAGCTCAGTCGTCAGAAGAGTGAGATGTCCGGTGGTGGGCCACGACGTCAATCCGCAGCCGAGAGTTATGCCGAACGAAGCAAGAAGCTTGAAGCTGCGATGGAAGCCGCGATCAACGTAGTTGACGCGGCTCCACAGGAGCCTTGGAGGTTCTACGGATTCCTCAGCTACCAAGTCGCGGCCAAGTTTCCTGGTGTTCGCCTGACTCGGCCTGGACAGAAGGAACTCAGGATGTGTAGCGATCTGATCACGCGCTACTCACCCGAAGAATTGTTCGAGATGGTTCGGATCATGGTCTTGGATTGGGACAACATCTGCCATGGTCCGATCTTCATGGCCTACAAGATCAAGAGCGGCCATCCGAACTTACTGTTTCTCTGCGCTAATGCAATGATTCTGCACAGCCACATCGGTCGCGGTGTCGCGAGTGGTGGCGGACGCCGCTACAGCGAATACGCGTCAGACTACACACAGCGGAAAGGAAGTAACACCAGTGAACCAGCCTCGGAGATGACGCCGTCTCCGATCAAGAGACCAGTGAATCCAGATATCGACTGGGCCATTGAGCACTTGCTCAAGGACGACACTGGTGGAACCAGCGCATGAGCGACGGCTGGAACATCAACTTCTATCGTCGCCCGCTAAGCGACGAACCAATCTGGCGTGTCACCCCTCGTATGCTCCACAATGCGCGGATCGGCCGGTCTTACTGGTCAGTGAGCACTGAACAGATTCCGCCTACCAAGAAGTATCGAATCATACTCCAAGGCCTTATCAAAGATCTGCCCAGCAGTGAGGCGGCGGGTTGCGGCGTGGTCTTCCTCGGGCCATTTGGATCGGGAAAGACGAGTGCTGGTTGCATCCTGCTCAAGGCCGCAATGGCGCGTGGTGGACAGTCGTTCTTCGTCAGCGCTCTTGAGCTAAAGAGTGCCTACGACCGCCGTATTTACGCGTTGTCGCCTGAGGGTGTTCAGGTGTGGGACATGGCGACAAAGTGCCAGATCGTGCTCATTGACGACCTAGGTGCGGAGATTGGACCAACTGTGGCGGGAGGTGATGTCAGAGTTGCCGAAGAGCTAATCAGAGCGCGTTACAACGAACGACTCACTACGTACATCACGACAAACATGAAACTCTCGGAGCTTATGTCCACATACAAAGCCCTCGCCTCGATCTTGTCCGAGCCTAGCCGCTATCGACACATCGTCGTCAAGGAAGTGAACTGGAGGAAGCAGTGATCCCGCCAGACAGAGCACTTATCCTTTCAATCATCTCTGGAGGCATTCAGGCATTCCAGGTTGCCAAGAGCCTTGGTGTCGAAGCTGAGCACCTCTTCGACGAGGACAGGCTCATTTTCGCGGCTATGGAAGGGATCTTCCTCCCCAAGGGGAAGATGCCGACGATCGCAGACATCAAGCTCCATCTCAAGATCGACATTCCGCCGTCCGACAATGTCTATGATCCTGAGTTGTGCGCGAAATACATCGTCACGCGCACGCTGAGCACCAAGCTCTCAGACGGCATTGGTCCGATCATTGATCTCATTCCGTCGGACCCGCACAAGGCCAGGACGGATCTCTCAGAGCTGATCCGAAGCACCAACTGGAGTATCGGCAACGTCGTACGTACCAACTCACCTTACGCCATCGACGAAATCAAGAAGCGCTACGTCGAAGCCAAGCAGCGTGATGGATCACTACTAGGCTATTCGTCTCCTTGGAAGTCGCGCGATCAACGCAGTCTTGGATTGCAGCCGGGAGAGGTCACTGTGCTCCTGGCTAAAAGAAAACAAGGAAAGTCTTGGCTACTATTGAAGTGGGCTGAACACATTTGGACAGCCACGCTTTCAAACGGAGAGCCGGAGCTTAAACCTGGCGAAAACATCTTAGTCATCTCGATGGAGATGCCGGTCTGGCAAGTAATGCGACGCACATTCGCGATCAGGAACAAGCTCGACTACGAGAAGTTCCGCGCAGGCAAACTCGACCCAGCTGATGAGATCCGGTTCTACGAGTGGTGCGAGCAGATGCGCACCCCAGACCCATCGCGATCTGAGATCATCTTTGCTGGTTCTGACCGCGTAAGGACTGTCGGTGACATTGTCGGCTTAACGGCACAATACCGACCGAAGGTCGTATTCATCGACTCGTTCTACATCCTCAGCAGGAGTGACAAGCGCATGCAGCTCTGGGAGCGCATGCTCGCCAACATCTCTGACATCAAGCTTGATCTTGCTGTTGGTTTGAACGTCCCTGTCGTGGCTACAACCCAGCTCAGTGGGCAGGTCAAGCGCGGTGACCTCGACGCCGAGGCCGACGCTGTCGCCTATGCCAAGGCAATCGGAGACTACGCCGACTCCATCGACGGCCTCTTCGGTAATGACCAGTTCCGTGATCAGAAGAAGCGGATCCTTAGAGGTATGGAGGCGCGTGAGTTCGTGACCGTTGACCTGGAGATCAACTTCGACCCAGGCGTTCACGACTACAGTGAGATCAGAGTCGTCGACAGTGCCGAGGACTCTAAGAAGAAGGGTTTTGGTGGTCAGGACCAAGGCGATGATGATGGTGACGACGGTATCAGCTTTGGAGCAGATGAGATCCTGCTCGAATAGGCGCCAACCGTGGACGAGAACGGAATCATTGAGGTCTGCGAGGCACTAGGTCTCAGCTACGGCCATCCTTATCCGGGCACAGCCACGTTCGGCCCACACATCTCGATAGCCTGCCCGCTAGCAACTGCAAAACACGCCGACCCGTTTGATTCGAACCTCGGATGCTCCGTGATGATCATCCCGGATGGTCCAAGCGGAGCAAAGTGTTGGAGCCCGACCTGTGCTTACAAGGGTGGGTTCGCCAGACTGATCAGACTCGCGGCCAAGCTCCGGCCGCAGACACCTCAGTTGGAGGAACTGGTCAAGAGGGTCTCCGACGTCGAGCGCCTCACTCTCGGCGCCCGCCATGCTAGGTGCTCACAACAGATTCAGTCCAGCCTTGCTCCAGTCGCGCCAATTCGAGACCGGGAAATCCTATCCGAAGATACGTTCGCAGACTTTGCCAACAAGGTACCGCGATACGCCATCCGGCGCGGCCTAACGCTCGAATCGTGCAAGCGTTGGGGCCTCGGATTTGACGAAGAGCTTGGCTACCTCGTGTTTCCGGTTCGACGCTCAGACGGAAAGTTGATCGGAATGGTCGGCAGATCAGTCCGACTAAATCCGATGCGCCGCCATCACAACTACGCTGGGCTGGATAAGTCCAGGCACCTCTTCGGTGCTCATCTACTCATTCCAAACAAGCCGGTTGTCATAGTCGAGGGCTGTGTCGACGCAATCAAGGTTGACCAGGCTCTGGAGGGGGAAGCCTGTGTTGTGGCCTGCCTTGGAGAGGGCTTCTCACAGCAGCATGCGCGAGTCCTGAGTTCCGTACAGCCGCCGGCCGTCTACATCTTCACTGACGGAGACAAGAACGGCCGGCTCATGGGAGAGAAGATCGCGCACTGCCTCTCGCCACGCGTTCCACTAAGGCTGATGGACTGTCCGTGGGGTCCACTCAAGCCAGATGGAGAACACGAGAAGGTTGACCCGGACATGCTTCCACCGCAGCTGATCAGAAACCTGTTCAGAAATGCCAAGGTCGTGCTCGGTGGCAAGCTCAAGTGGACTGAGCCGCCTACGATCTTTGATGCTAAGACCTTCGCTGCGCCCGCACGCAACTTGTAAGACATCACAACTTGCCGGGTAACATAGTGCGGCGAGGCTGGCCGTGGACTTAGCCGAGACGCATCAGCACAACTACAAGCTCCGTGGGAATCTGGGGATTCTTGCGGCCAAGCTGCGTCCAGAGGCCAAGGTAGCAATGCGGAAGAAGTTACGGCTCGTCAGCCGAGGCTGGAAGGGCGAGCCACCTACGGAAGTGATGGCCTACCACGACGATGGCGACTACTTCTGGGTCCCGAGGTTCTACTTCCCCGAGGCCCCGGCTGGCTACATGGGTAGCCACTCGGTCGAGATGGAGTGGTCAGAGGGCCAGCCATGCAATCTCGTGCAGGGTCCGACCTATACTCTCGATCCACAGCGTGGTCAACCGCTCGCGCTTGAGCGAATGGTTGCCCATCTGAAACAGGCTTCGGGAGGAATGCTTCTAGCTCCGACCGGCTGTGGGAAGACAATCCTCGGCTACGCAATTGCGCAGCAGTTCGGTGTGAGCATTGGCGTGCTCGTCTACAACGCGCACATGATGAAGAACTGGGTTGAGACCGCCCAGGAGATGTTTGGGCTCACCTCCGATCAGGTTGGCATAGTCCAAAGTGACCGCTGCGACCTTGGTCGTCCGATCACGGTAATGATGATCGAAAGCTTGATCGCGCGGCGCTATCCCGACGAATTGTACAAGCAGATTGGCTTTATTTGCGCAGACGAGTGCCATAGATACGGCGCCCCCCATTGGAACGCGGTCATGCGCATCATGCCCGCTAGGTATCGGCTTGGTCTCTCTGCTGATCCGCACCGAACTGACGGTCTCGACAAACTGATCGGCTGGCATTTCGGACAGATCGCCCACCGCGTGGTGATGGACAACACACCGAAGCCAGATGTCGTTCAGCTGAAATACGACTTCAGCTATCCAGAAACGGTCTACCAGTCTTTCAACGGCGCTTTGAACGATGGTGAGGGTGGCTGGGAGCCAGATCCGATCAAGTACGACCGAATGCTCCAGAATGATCCAGCCCGCAATGCATTGATCGTGGACGAGCTGGTTCAGGCAAGAGTGGCAGGCCGAAGGATTCTGGTATTCGCAAGGACTCGAAAGCATCTTGACCGCTTGGCCGATGAATTTACCAAGGCAATGGATGGATCAATTCTTCGGCTGATGGTCGATGAGTCAGTTCCGATGGACGGTGTCGATCATCAACTGAAGACCAAGACTACGCTTCTGGTTGGTGGTCTCAAGAGCGCCAGACTAGAAGAGGCGATGACCGGAGACGTGATTTTCACGACCACGGTTTTCTCGCGAGAGGCTTTGAACCTTCCGCACATTGACACACTAGTGTTCGCAACACCGCCCGGAAAGGCTCTTCAGCCGATCGGCCGACTCCGCGACAAGGGTCCGGCAGATAGACGGCCATTGCTGGCTATCGATATCTACGAGCCGAACGAGTATTCGGCCAAGCGTGCCAAGAGGCGCGGTGAGCTCTACCAATCGCTGGGAATGAGGCTGATCCGTAAGACTCGCAACCCGCCAATCTTGACTAAGCGCAAGAAGTCAAAATCGAAGTTATTGGGCGATGGAACATGAGCCGCAACGTGCAACACGGGTCGTTTCATCCGGATGATCTGGTGGTCGTGAAGGAGACTGGCCGAGAGGTAGTGCTTGCGTCGGGCGGTCCAGTCATGCTGCTGGAGACGATCGAGGGCGAGAGCGGCCTGTGCTCCTGGTGCGGCGATGTCACGGTCGAACGCCACGTATTCCCGCTTGCTTGCCTCCGGTATCTCTCGCGCATTGGGCCAGAGCACTTTCCCGAGCTTCGCGCATGAAGCCGGATCTATCGAGAGTCGAGAAGAGAGCCAAGTCGCGTAAGCGTTGGAAGGAAGACCGGGACCGGTCTGAGCAGATACTGCATCAGCGGCGGGTGCGCTACGCGACAGACCCCGCATACCGTCAGGCGATCAAGGATTCGGTGCGTCGGCAGCGTCAGCAGCGAGAGCCCAGTGAGCGCCGCAGGTCCTTTAACCGCAACAAGATAGTCGTGATCGCCGGATACCCAGTGTTTCTCTGGAGTACTGGTAAAGCGTCTCGGCAGATTGAGGTCGCCAACCGCACACTGCTTGGTTGGGTCAGGCGTGGGTCGATTCCCAAGAATTGGGTCATTGATGATGTCGGACGGTTCTGGTTCCCAGCACCATACGTCGAGTTTCTAGCCGAGCAAGTTGCGCTGAGGGCTAAGCGTTGTCGCATCGATGTTTGGGCGGCGCAGGTACAAGATGCCTGGGACAAGCGGCAGTCGGGTCTTACTCCGATTCCGGTCGTCCCGAAAGGACGTAGCGCCCGTGGCTGCCCCAACTGCTGAGTCCGACGCGAAGCTCGTCGAATCGAAGATTCTTGTTCATCGCACTGTGAAGCTCGATGGTTCGGAGGACAGCGCCTCTGAAAGCGAAGTAATCGAGGTCACAAAGTTCCTCACAACACCGGCGATTGTGAGCGTCTCAGTGCCGGTCAAGATTGTGCGGAACTTCCAGTCCATTGGGTTGGAGGTTACTGTCCAGCTTCCGTGCTACAAGGAAGAGATCGATCGTGGTATCGAGCTTGCCTACAGGATTGCCAAGGATCGCGTGTTCAGAGAGATTCCGGCGATTCAGCAATCCCTCACCGGTGTCGCGGACAGCACTTCCACGGCCCCAGGCTAGGCTAGAGGATCATCATGGCTAAGAAGAAGGCTAAGAAGTCGAAGGCCGTTGCTTCTGACGAGTCGGTGCCTACTGACATCGTCGCGACGACCGAGGCCGTTGAGTCAGAGCCAAAGACCGAGCCAGAAAGCACGGATGAATCCAACCAAACCGATTCGACCGAGATCGCGGATGATGAACCGTCCGAGGTCAAGGAGCAGGAAACTCAAAAGGCGAGGCGAAAGAAGAAGGGTGACGACTCTGATCCGTTCCTGGCGTTCCTGACGGCAGCGAAGACTCGCTGGCCTGGCGCGATCGAGCGAGCATCAGCCCTTTCAACTGATGGCACACCAACGATGTCAACCGGGAACTTCGGCCTCGACATTGCGACATTTGGTGGACTCCGTCGTGGCCGGCTCTATCGCTTTTGGGGCAAGCCGAAGTCAGCCAAGACAGGAAGCGCGCTCAACTGCATGGAGGCATTCACTTCCAATCACTGTGCTCACTGCTTCGATCACCGGCTGCTGTGCAAGTGCTCCGGTGAGTTCGAGTATGCCAAGGGGCTGTTCATCGACGTAGAGGGCCGCGTATCAGACAACCGACCCTGGGCAGAAGCTCATGGAATCGACACAGACCGGCTACTTTTCGTCAGTCCGAAGGGCGGCGAGCAGGTTGTCGATATCGCCGATGCGGCCCTACGCTCTGATTCTGGCATCGGGCTGATCATCGTCGACTCACTCGCGCAGATGTCTAGCTTGTCTGAAGTGAACAAGGCTGCCGAGAAGGGTCAAACGATCGGCCGCAACGCCATGCTCATCAACAGCGCGTTGCGCAAGTGGATCTGCTCGATTGTGAGCAAAGATATCGGGTCTCGGCAGAAGCCGACGATCATCGTGGTCAACCAGATCCGAAACAAGACTGATGGCATGGGAAACCCGGACACAATGCCGGGTGGTCTGGGGCAGGAATTCGCAAGTGCTTGTGATATCAAGTTCTCCAGACGTCAGTACCACTACCTCATCTCGGATGGAAAGGGGGGCTACGAGGACAAGGTGGTCAAGGTCGGTGACGGTGGTTTCCGCCCAAAGGAAGACGACACTGCCGACTTCGTGGAGGTCGAATACAAGATTACAGAGTCTGGCATCTGCCCGCGCGGGCGGTTCGGCTCATTCAACTACTGGCTGCGCGCTGCGCACGGTCGACGAGTCGGAGACGTCGACAACTTCACTAAGCTCTGGGACTACTCACGAACCTACGGACTTCTGGAGAAGGAGAAGTCGGGATACAAGCTCGCTGGGTTGGAGGCCAAGACTCAGCGAGAGCTAGAGAAGTTGCTTGAGGAGGCTCCAGACGCTCAGGATCAGCTGTGGGCTCAGTTGGTCGACATGCTCAAGAAGAAGTGAGCCGATGACGAAAGCTGTGCGCCTCTTTAGAGGATCGGTTGAATTGGTCATTCGGCGAGGCGACAAGTTCCTCGTCGTGACCAACCGCCGCTGGGGCGGTTTTTCGATGCCTGGTGGCAAAATCGAAGGCGCCGAGACGCCCGAGGAGGCTGCCCGTCGAGAGCTGTTGGAGGAGACCGGCCTTGAGGCAAGGTCCCTTCGGCAGATTGGTGGAATGATCCACAAGACCCAGCCAATGGATGGTGGACCGGACTGGTTCTGCCTGGCCTATGAGGTGGATGTCGGTGACCAGGAGCCGCGTGAGATAGAACCGGGAACCACACCCTACTGGACCACCGCTCAGGATATCCAGCAGAACGCCCTCTACCAAGACTACTATGCGTGGCTGTTCCAGGTGGTTCCGGTTCCAGCTGGTGAGACGCTCAAGACGATGTTCACATCACCGGTGGAACTCGGACTGCGAGTCACACAGTTAGGGGCGTAGTGTTGTGGCCATTCTGGCCATCGTACGCCGCGCCAGCCGCCGAAGTTGCCTGCGAGCGCCCTGCATGATTGCGTAGGTCACCTGTATTCTCCGATCAGTCCCCAGAGCACGGTGACATTGTCCCTGCCGTAGGCAGCCACCACGGCTGCGATCTCCTGAGAGTAGCCGGCCTTAAACACTGCCAGCTCGCGGTCCGGGTTTACTGGATGCTCTCCGGTGTCATCACTCAAGTAAAGATTCCGTCCGAAGTCTGACGTCTTGTTCAATGCCCACAGGTCGATGCCGGGCTCTAGATATTCGGTGTTCGCGGGCCGAAGACGCTCCTTGAGCGTATCGTAGAGCGACCAACTATCCACAGTCTGTTGCTTGGTGGGCACAGGAACGAGCGAGAACTGTGTTCCGCAGTTACCACAGAAATGGCGGTGGTGATCGGCCCACGGACCGTGCAATTCGCAGTGCGCATTTGGGCACGTCCGAACGTGCTTTGACGCGGATACGGTCGGGTTCAGGCACCTCAGGTAAGGACCGGCGTAGACTTGGAAACGGCTACCCATGTTGCTGTCCGCTCAGATGTGGCAGTCGACGACAACCACCCAGTCGTCGCGGTTACCCGACGTGAGCCAGTCACGGTATGTGCGCTTGTACTTCAGGAACGAGTCAGGATCGTCAGACGAGACACCGAACCAGCCCATCTCGCCTGGTGCAACCCACCCCGCCGTGGGATCAAGGTACGAATACGACGCAATCGGATCGAAGCAGACCTCATAGGCGTCTCGTGCTGCGCCATCGATGCAACGGTAGACGTCGAATCGATCGGCGTTCTTCTCCCACGACTTCGTTCGCCACTCGTTCCCGGTCAACTCAGCCTTGTCCTTGCACTCGACCAGACCGAGTTGAACCGCTCTCATCCGGCAGCCGTCGATGAAGTCCTCCTCCTTCTTGTCTCCAGCAAGCAGCCGATCCCAGGCTGCCCAGAACTTGGTTGCGGAGTCCTTCATCCTCTTGTTGGCTGATACCAGATCGATGTCCTTGATGCGGCAAAAGTTGGCCTTCTGGCCAGCCGGCATGGGGAAGAAGCCGTCCCACCGTCCACCGATCTGATACCAGTCCCACTTCGCTCGTGGGTTATGCCAGTAGCCGTAGCGGTTGTGGACCGGGTCACGCTTCTCCTCGCACCACTCCTCCATGAACTTCTCGAAGGTGGGGAAAAGCTGCTTGTACGGAATCTCGATCTTTGTTGCGCCGGATGGCACGCTGCGGATGTCAGCACCTGGAGAGCTGAGTTCGTCATCCCAGGGCAGGAGCAACCTGCCGTCGGGCATTCTGACGTGCTCGACACTTTCGGTCTCGTACTTAGTACGCTGAGTGTCCTCGGTTTCCTCGAACTCCATGTACTGCTGGAGCTCCTCTGGGTCGTCATCACCGAAACCAGACTCCTTGAACGGCAGCAGTGCCTGTGCGACTGCCTCATCGAGTGCGGACCGCGCGATCTCAGAAGGCAGGCGAACCACGACAGTGAAGTGACTCATTTGCGCTCTACTTCCTTTAGAAGCTCATGCCCTTTTCACGCAAGACCTCTTGGACTGCCCACACTGCGTCTACAAGCGTCTTGCCGGATCGGCAAGACAGACTGCGACCGACGCCGACATCCAAGCGTACATCTACCTGAACAATGCCCTTCTGGTCGATCGAGACGAGAACGGAAACTAGTCGTTGCCGGAGTTCTGGCGGCGCCTCGATGAGTTTGGCCAGCTCACCAGGAGCCCTTTCGAGCCAATCGACGGCGTTGACTGTAGCAATCATGTTGACTGTAGCACTCATTGTGGATCCTCTGGCTCGATCTCAGTTACCCACCTGGAGTTGTTCGGATCAGAATTTCTCACGTCGAGCGGCTGACTGAAACGCGGCATCGGCTGCGGCGACGTTTCATGCTCACTGGGCCAGCGCGGCTGCTAACGCGACTTGATCGCGTCATCGATCCCAGTCCAGGCGTTTCCGCTCTGCACCATACGGTGCTCGTGTAGGCGGCGCTCGTCGGAGTTGAGCTGGGTGGTGTCTGTCCGGGCGACGCGTCGCACTCCGCGCAGTGCTGCCCTCCTAGCCTTGCGTAGATACCGAGCCCCACCCAGCTCGGCTCGTTCATGCTCGGCGATGCGTACGTAATTACCTCTGTCGCCGCGCTTAACCTTGAACATCATGCTCGGTGTCATCTCCACAAGATCGTCGCGCGCTTCGTGAAATGCCATGCGGAAACGACGGCTGTCAGGGTTTTCTTCCAGGGTGGCGGCCAGTGCGTCACGGTTGATCGCCGCTCCAACCTGCGGGTTGAGCCGCATGATCTCTCCCACGATCAGGCACACGAGATCGGCGTAGCTACGCGACATGCGGTTTGCCTCTCTAAGAGAGAGCGCCACGGTAGGTGGTACCGTGGCACCCTAGAACCTTACCCACCCTTGACTTACCGCAGCGAGCACTGCCAAGGAGTTGCAAGCCGCGCCAAGTGTCGGTTAGACGGCGACCAGCTCCTTCTCGGAGAACTCGGCCACAAGCTCGTCGTTACTGGCCACGATCTCGACAGCGAAGCGGCCGTAGCGGGGCCGCATCTCGCAAAGACCGGCCTTCTTTCCGGCGTCAATGCAGACGGCGAGGATGTCCTCCTCGTTCATGTCGTCGTACTCCAGAGTGAAGGTCAACTTCCACGGAGGCGGGAAGTTGGGTCGGCAGCGCATGATACGCCTGCTGGACACCACGACACCGCGCACGTCACGGTAGACCGGGTCGGCCCAGAGGGCTTCGAGAGTGCGCGGACCAGATTACTGGAGAGGGATGCGCGGCTCCAGGATGTTGTTGATCGAAGCCTTGAGCAGTGCGCCGCGCCTCGGCGGGCACATAGGGACCGATCTTCGGATCGTAGTAGAGGCCACCCTCCCACTCGACGCGCTGAATCTCCATGAGATCGTCGTCTGACTTCTTCCGCTTCGCCGCGAGGCTCTTGAGCCTCTTGGCGAGCGGATTCAGTTGGTCGGCGAGGCGACCATTGTGCATGACCAGGGGCATCGTGTTGCCGCTGAACTGGAGCCGTACGAGAGACATTTTCAACCTCATCCCGTATTCGGGGACGCCGCGTTTGTTACTGATCCTCCGCCGCTCTCATACCGCTATTCGCGGTTCGCGTGAATCAGTTTCGCGGATTACGACTCGTCGTCTGGACGATCTTTGGCGATCTGCTTGCCAGAGCCGCAGCCGTGCTTGTCGAAGAACTCCTCTTCGGACATGACGATCGTGTTGCGGGCCGAAGGACGGTCTCGCAGATTGTCGAACAGTCCGCGCATGCTGATCGGAGTAATGTTCAGCACGTTCGTGACGCGCTCTGGAAGGGTCTGCTCAAACTCATCGGCAAACTGAGTTCGCTCGACAACCGGACGATCCTCGCTGGGATGCCTCCAAGCGCGAGCCAGCCCAAGGATGAGCATGTTCCACAGACGGTCCAAGGTCAGACCGGTGTAGCTTTCCAAGGTGAACACCTTGGCTTGCCGCTGAATCTCGGCGAAGTCGTGCTCAAGTCCAAGAAAAAGCTGGTCCTGAGAGAGGACCACGCCTGGTGCAAGCCGTCTGAGGACGACTGCCTTAATCCACTGCTGGCGCTCTTCGGTCTCCAGGCACAGAAGCTCAATGCCGAGATTGCTCATGTGGGTTTTTACCCCTAGTCGAAGTCGACCGCACACAGCTTGGTGAGTTCGGCCGCCGCAATGTTTCGGTAGGCTGCGTACTCCGCATCCAGTCTGGTCCGGATGTGCTGTTCATGCTGTTTGAGTTGGTCGTAGTGAGTTTCACGCTGCGCCGAGCGCGGCTGCGCCTTCTTGATGGCCTCCTTCCAAGACTCGATGAGTTGCCTATCGATCTTGACGGAGATCGTCACCACGACTACGTCGTCATCGATTCTCGCGCCCACTTCGGCCATCCTACAGCTCCGGCTCAATCGAGATCTGGAGCGGGAATTTGTAGGCCCGCGCAGCTTCAATTGCCTGATCGCGGCGCATCTCGGCGTGTTCGAGCGCATAGACACCGGCCAGTCCACAACCCTCCTTGTGGACCTCGGCGGTGATCTTGAGCGCCGACGGAAGCTCGTGCTCGAAGAACTGCATCAATGCAGCCACGACGAAGTCAAAGTGTGTGACATCATCATTGTGGAAGATGACGCGGTAGAGCGGGATGGTGTAGATCGACGGCTCCGCCTTGGTCTTCTCCGCGACCTGTACCTTGGTGCTCATTGATAACCACCTCCCACCCAGATTTTAGACGATGTGACCGCTTGACGCGAGGTGCGGCTGACTCGGCCCAACCTCCAGCGCCATGGTCTCAAGCAGAAGATGCGCAGAGAGCGGAAGAGACTCTAGCAGTGCTAGAAGCTCGGGTTGCGCTCGAACAGTGTCCAGCAGCTGAGAACCCGTACCAGTTCGGCGTACTCGAAGTAGATTTACACCTGGACTGGGTATGTCGATACGGCTCTCGATGTAGGTTGAGGCCTCTAGACGATTCAAAAGACCGGCAGGGCCGATGGGTGAACCGAAAAAGTCACGACACCTGAAAGCGGGGTATACGGCGTGGGCGGCCTCCTCATCTGAGAGAAGTGCCTCTACTATCTGAGACCCGAAGGTCCACGAACTCGGAACCCGTCTGAGGGCCCAAGCATCAGCAAGCGCGCGAAGAGTCACCCGGTCTGTCATTACAGGAAGTCTGGAACTGGTTGGACGTGCTGAATTGGAACGTAGGCTACTTCTACCCGACCGGTTCGGCAGTCAGTGACTACCGGATGGACACCAGGCGGCACGTCTCTCGTGTCGTCATGGACAGAGTAGGGCCTGATCAGTTGAACCCGACAGAGCGCCGGGTAATCTCGGCTCGCCGAGAGCGGATGCTCGATTAGCGTGCGCGTTCCAGTAGTTGGATTCGGACGCCACTCTGCTCGGAACACCGAGGTTACGTGGCCGTTTACGCGTAATGAGTGACGACCGACGACGTAGTCACCAACCATGATGTTCATGGACTGATGTTACCCACACAGTGGTGATCTGCTACTTGATGGCGTGCGTCGATGTCGGCCTGAGCGGCAGATCTTTACGCACCAGTGTTGGGTTTATGAAGATGAGCTTGTACTCCGGCGCTTCGCGAGGACCGTATGGCTGCCACCGCATGAAACCAGACCGCATGTGGCCCCACTTGAGAGGACGGCCTGCTGCTTCTGGCTCAGACGCACTTCCGCCACGTTCTACGTTTACTACGAGCTCTCGACCCACGTCGAAGCAGTAGAGGTTGCCGGTTCTGCTCAGTTCGTCGTGGATTTTCTTGAGCTTCTTCCTGTCACCGCGAACCGTTGCACGTTGGCGTTGACGGACGAATCCGTCAGGGATGAACTGAGCGACCACCTCGTGGTGATTGATCGCTAGGAATGCGACCGCAACTGCGATGCGCAGACACGACTTCTGAAAGTCGAGCGAGGGCATGTAACCGACGAATGACTCATTCGGTGCTGGCAGTGGCATCTCATCGAAATGCTGATCGATAGTTTTGCCCGCCTCACAACCCATCACACCATAAGGCTTGCATGGACGCATGATTTCGCCGTCCGGTGTTTGGTACGGTTCATCGCCAAAGTCCATGTCGATCGTGAGATTGGCTTCCTGGTCTTCGATCGGCGGTGGCCTGTCGTGGAGGGTGAACGAGTTAGTCCTGTTCTTACGGTTGAGGAGAATGCGGAATGGCGGTGCATCCACGTCCCTATCTGTCGCCGGACGCTCAACGCGGAGCAGGATAGCTCTGAGAAACGGCGAATCATCGTTTTCTCGCCAGTAGTTCTTCGGAAGCTCAATAGAGATGGCCGGAAACGGAAGGTGCAGATGCTGGGCGTCGATGTCGATGGACGTAGATGCCAGGGCCTCAACCATGTGTGGATAGACGCGATAGCGCGGCTTGTTGCAGCGCAGCCAGCGCCACTCGCGTACGAGCACGCCGATGGACGCTACTGTCGCGGAGTCTGGTCGATCACCTTGCGCGAGTCGTGCCTTAGCGGCCTTGAGCAGGAGATCAACAAACGGAAACGCCTTGAGTCCCGTGTTGACCATGAGGTGAAGGGTCGGCCCAAACTCTGCCGCAACGTGGCTATCCTTGGCGGCACTGCGGGCCACGTCGTAAGCCGTACGGTATGTATCGAACATAAGCTGTTCTACCGTATAGACCTGATCCGCGAAACGGACGTCCTAGCCTCAAGCAGCTGGAGTGCCTCGTAGAACCAGTCGCGTACCTCATCCAGCGAGGACGCCGCTGGGCGACCAACGAGGACGGTGGTGACTTCAGGTCCGTAGGCACGGACCAGTGTGTCTGGCACCACTACGCCGTCAAACGTGTCTCGCAAGTATGCGTCGAACAGTGCCCACCGCTCAATGAATTCTGCGCCAGCCTGACGTAGACAGATCGGTGCCGTGCCATCGGTGGTCCAGCACTGAGAGAAATTGTCTGTCTGGTAGGTCAATGGACGAGGTTCAGGCGCGCCCAGCGGGTCGTCTGCCGCCAGTGCGATTGGCGTAAAGTGGAGGCGCAGGTCGAGGCATCTGAACTCAGTCTTCATCGATGTTGTAGGGTCAGACGTTTACGCAGGACGTGTCTGTTACTAGTCATGATGTCACCGACTGAAGCCAAACCGCGCTAGTTTTTGGGTAAACTACGACGGCTTTGTGTAAACGCCGGCTATCATACGGCGGTCTAGTAACTTAGGAGTGCAAGTGAAGCTGATTGCTCGTGTCGGGCGGATTGAGGATGGATGCCCAGATCTTGAAACAGGCTCAGTAGATTTCAGCCTTTTTTCTCCGCCTTATTTCAAACGAGACGGCTACACGCCAGCTCTCATGCGCGGCGTCGGCAAGGTGCTCGCCAGAGTCATGAAGCCTGGCGCCCGAGCCTACATGGTATTCGGACAGATCCTTGAGGATCTTGATCGTCCGCTTGAAGCGCAGCGACTCATCCTGGAGGGTGCGAATGGTGAACTTGCGGCCGGGCAAACGATCATCTGGGTGAAGTCTATCGCAGTGGGTGGTTGGACAGAATCCGCGCATTGTCCGGCATGCTCGGTCGAAGTAGACACACATATCCCTGTGCTTTCGCGCGGGCACTTTCAACCAATCTCTTCTCCAAACCTCCTGAACTACTGTTGGGAATATGTATTTTCATTCGTCCGTACGCCGGTCGAGTGCGCTGCCAAGCTGAATCGAATTGGCATTGGTGTCGAGTTCGCAGATAAATCGAATCTGAAGCGTGGAACTCGCGGCAAGAATGGTGATGTTCACTGTCCTGGTGACGCGTGGTTCGTGCCTCATCAAACAACCGGTAATACGACAAAGAAGACACACCGTCACGAGTTCCCGGAGGAGCTGGCACGTCGGCTGATCGTACTAGCGAACCCACCGGCTAGTGGAATGGTCTGCGATCTCTTCCTTGGAGGGGGCACGACCGCACTCACTGCGAAGAAGCTCGGCTTCAATGCGTGTGGCTACGATTGCAACCCGGACGCGGTGACCGCTCTCCAGAAACGCTGGACAGGTGCCTAGTGGCGGAAACTGCTGATTCTCCGGTTACGTTTACGGCAAGGAATTCTGCCTTCAGTTACTCCGTGCCGGATGGACCTTGCACGACGCAACTACGCGCATGTTGGCACTTGCCGAGCGGCAGCCAAGACACGCACCAGATCTCGTACGTGTTGTTAAGGAGCTGGACACTAAGCCAGCCGGCGGGGACTAACCCAGTCCGTCGCGCATCCTGTCGCTTTCCTCAGGCGAAGCCCCGGCGAACCGAGACCAGCAACTTGGGCATGCAGCGCGGTAGCGCTCGGTTCCGCCAACCTGTACTTGGCCGACCTTGACTGCCCCGATAAACAGGGTTCGCGTGGCTGTTCCATGTGTGTGGCACACATCGCAATCGGCGGTCTGCCAATGAACCTCGTCTGCAACAGCTAGGAGACATGGCATCGACTTACCGAACGGTTCTAGCTCTGACGTGGCACCGAGTCCAGACAGCAGCACAATGCTGTTTCGGCGAATCTGGGCTACGACGTCGAAGAGTGCCTCTTCGTGGTTGAACAGAGTTGGTTCATCGATCCAGACGACGTCGCT
>Ga0187892_10006258_pt1 | contig 17851 bp, 16 predicted proteins | sample MA1701073metaG_FD_139345 | JGI IMG/M metagenome (GOLD analysis project Ga0187892, IMG submission 139345) | Bio-ooze microbial communities from a basaltic lava cave in the Kipuka Kanohina Cave System on the Island of Hawaii, USA - MA170107-3 metaG ... | reverse complement strand
CTTCGGACAGGTGCCGGCCATGCTGGCGACAATGATATTTGCCCTGCCGCCGATGGCGCGCTGCACAATCCTCGGCATTCGCACAGTGCCCTCCGACATTCTGGAAGCGGGAGCCATGTCGGGCTGCACACCGCGCCAGCGCTTGTGGAAGGTCGAATTGCCCGCCGCGCAACAAACATTGCTGCTCGGCCTTAACCAGGTGGTGATGCAGACGCTTGCCATGGTCGTTATCGCGTCTCTCGTCGGCGCCTCGGGTCTCGGCCAGAAACTGCTTTTCTCGCTGCAACAATTGCAGATCGGCAAGGCGGTGGAGCAAGGCATCGCCATCACGCTCATCGCCATCGTACTCGACCGTATGACCCAGGCCTATATGCGCCGGGTGCCGGTGCGCGTTGCGCCGGAAACGCCCTGGTACCGGAGGCATTCGCATCTCGCGATCTTTCTCGCCGTGCTGATAGTTGCGATCGCCGCCGCGCGCCTTTTTCCCGCGCTTGCCGTGCTGCCCAAGGAACTCACATTTTCGTATGGTGGCCCCATCAACGATTTCGTGCGCTGGGTATCGAAGACCCTCTTCGTTTACATCAAACCCATACGCGACGGCATCACCATCTGGCTGCTTCTGCCGATGCGGGACTTTTATCTGTGGCTGCCGTGGCCGGCGGTCATTGGAGTGCTGGCGTTCACCGGCTGGCGGCTTGGTGGTTGGCGGCTGGCGCTCATTCCAATTTGCCTCTTCGGATTCCTGCTGCTCACGGGTTTCTGGACGCCGCTGATGCTCACCATCTACCTGGTCACCGGCTGCACCATCCTGTGCATCCTCATCGGCGTGCCGCTCGGCATCTGGTCGGCGCATAACCCGAGCGCGGCGCGCGTCATCATGGCCGTGTGCGACACGCTGCAGACGTTCCCCAGTTTCATCTATCTGATCCCGGTGATCATGCTGTTTCAAACCAGCGATCTTTCCAATGTCATCGCCATGCTTTTCTACGCGACGGTGCCGGCGGTGCGTTACACCTATCTCGGGCTGACCCGTGTCCCGGAAGCGACGATGGAGGCGGCGATCGCAGCGGGCACCAGGCCGCGCCAGCGGTTGTGGAAAGTGGAAATGCCCATCGCCTTCCCGGAAATCCTCCTTGGCATCAACCAGACCATCATGATGGCGCTCGCCATGGTGGCGATCACGGCGCTGATCGGCTCGCGCGATCTGGGCCAGGAAATCTACAAGGCGCTGCCCGGCGCCGATACCGGTCGAGGACTGCTGGCGGGCCTCGGCATTGCCTTCATCGGCATCACCGCCGACCGGTTGATCGGCGCCTGGGCGAGGCGGCGCAAGATGGCACTTGGGATGATGTGAAAGTTATGGCGCAAAAACCTCCGCGTCGGGATCGGTGATGCCATTGATTGTCCGTGAAATGATCTGGGCCGCAAGCATGCTGGAGGTAAAGCCATTGCCGCCGAAACCGAGAGCGGCGTAGACGCGTTTGTAACCCGGCAACAGACCGATCGTTGGCATTCCGGTGTCGCTGTCGCCGAAATTTCCCGTCCAGGCATAGTGAGGCGTAAAATCCAATCGTGGAAAAATGCGGCCCGCCAGCTTGGCGATCTTCGCGGATTTTTTGGCGATCAGGCCGTCTCTTTTGTCTTCATCGGAAAAAGCCTCATCGGCACCGCCGGCGATGACGCGCCCGTCCAGCGTTGTGCGCACGTAAAGATAAGGGTCGGCTGCCTGCCAGATCAATTCCCGTCCTGGCCAGAGCTTGCGCCGCTGCGGCTTTGTGGCGATGGCTCAGGTTGAAACAACCTTCAGACCTTTTGTATTCATGGATTTGGGCAGTTCATAGCCGGTGCACATTACCACGTGCTTCACAATAATGCGGCGGCCATCGGCAGCGCGAACGCTTACTCCGCCCTTGCTTTCATCCAGTTCAACGGCATCAAAGGGGCTGACCATTTTGCCGCCAGCCTCGCGGAATTGGTGCCATAGGCCGGTAACTAGCTTGATGGGATCGGCTTCGGCATTCCCGCGCGACAGTATGGCGCCGGGTTTGACAATGCCAACGAGCCTTCGAAGTTCTTTGCGGCCGATGAATTCGGAGCGCAGCCCAAGCCGCCGCCGCTCTTCTGTTTCGTGCTTGAGGCCCCGCACGCCGAGCACGTTTCCCGGCAAATAGACCGTAGAGCGCTCGCGAAAATCGCAAGCGATTTGCAGATCGGTGATCCGGTCGCCCAAGGCTCCAACGGCGCTGGCCGATCTCAGCCAGGCCCGGGCAGCGCGCTCCCGCCCCACTTTGCGATTCAACACCGTCAAGGGCGTATCAAGCTCGAACAAAAGGAGAGACGTGCTGGCGGGAGTCGAACCGGTCATGGGCTCGCGGCGATTAACTGTCACGACACAAAATCCGGAATTCAAAAGAGCATCGGCTACCAGCGCGCCGGAGATTCCCGTGCCGACGACAATGACATCCGCATGCTCATCCTTATCCAGTGTATCGGTTTCAAACGCGGGGCGAGGACGCTTCTGCCATGCGGATTTTCCTGTCCGGAGGTTGCGGTTCTGAGTAAGCATCAAAGGGTCCGCAACACCATTGGCCTGCCGGAGCGGGCGCTCAGGCAGGCTTTAGGGTCTCATTCCGCCGCTTCCCGATCCTCGTCGTCACCTGTATTGGAAGCGGAATTGACAACCTCGGAAAGCGAGGTCAGCAATTCGTCGGCTGCCTTCTCCTCATTGAGAGATTCTTCCAGCAACTCCGCTGCATCGTCATGTCCAAGCAGCTTTGCCCATTCGACCAGGGCGCCATAGCGGGCAATTTCATAGTGCTCTACTGCTTGAGCCGCAGCCAGAATGCCAGCGTCCTTCACCGCATCTTCTTCGGCTTCTTCAAGCAGTTCGCTGCCTTCCTCGATCAAACCGTCCATGGCTGGGCATTTTTTGCTGCGGGCGGCTTTTTCGATCATTTTAAATATTTCTTCCAGCCGCCCGACCTGCCCCCGAGTTTCTTCGGCATGGGAGGAAAAAGCTTCGCTCAAATCCTCATTGCTGGCCGCCTTGGCAAGTTTCGGAAGGGTTCTGACCAGCTTTTTCTCTGCGTAGTACATGTCCCGCAATGTTTCATGGAAAAGGTCTTCCAAGTTGGATAGAGCCATCGCTACCTCCTGTGTTGGGTTAACGACAAGAAACGCCACGAACTCTCTTTGGTTCCGGGCATGGCATCGATCAGCGGGCCAGTGAAAGGCGGAGCTAAACGGTCGGGGATTACCGCTCGCCCTTGCGGTAAGGAACCATGAGTGCGCGCGGGTAAGCAGCGCGGCGCGACATTACAATCAAGGCCAGGATCGACAGGATAAACGGCAGCATGAGGAAAACCTGGTAAGGCACATAGGCGCCGGCAAGCTGCTGCAACCTGAGCTGATAGGCATCGAAGGCGCCAAACAGCAGCGCGCCAAGCAGCGCTTTTCCCGGCCGCCAGGAGCCGAAGACAACCAGCGCCACTGCGATCCAACCCCGGCCGTTGATCATTTCGAAGAAAAAAGAGTTGAACGCCGATAGCGTCAGGAAGCTGCCGCCAATACCCATGAGCGCGCTGCCGAACATCACCGCGGTTAATCGCACCCAGATGACGTCAACCCCCTGAGCCTCGGCGGCTTGCGGATTTTCGCCGACGGTTCTTACCGCCAGGCCAGCGGGCGTCCGGTACAGCAGCCAGCCGACGGCAGCTACCGCGATAAAGGCCAGGTAGGTCAGCGGGGTCTGGCGGAACAGAGCCTCGCCAATCACCGGAATGTCCGAGAGCAGCGGTACAGGCCACGGCTGGAATGGCACGATCTTGGGCGGTGATGTGACTTGCGGGAATGACAGGCGATAAGCGTAGTAAGAGAGAGACGTCGCGAGCAGAGTGATGCCGATGCCGGTCACGTGCTGCGAGAGACCGAGCGGCACAACCAGAAAACCGTGCAGAAGGCCGAAAGCAGCACCCACCAGCGCCGCCACCAATACGCCCGCCCACAGGTCGCCCCCTAGGAAAACCGTAAGCCAGCCGGCAAACGCGCCTGCCGTCATGATGCCCTCGATGCCGAGATTGAGCACGCCTGCCCGTTCGCAGATCAGTTCCCCGAGCGTTGCAAAAATGAGAGGCGAGGCAATGCGGACGGCTGCCGCCCAAAGCGACGCCGTGAACAGGATATCAAGCGCGTCCATGGGATTGCCAGCGCATGCGATAACGCGTCATCATGACGGCGGTTACCATGGACAGAAGGGACACCGCTACCATTACGTGCGCGATATAGCTCGGAACACCCGCCGACCGGCTCATGGCGTCGGCGCCGACGAACACCGCGGCAACGAAGATGGCAGCGGCAATGACGCCGATGGGATGCAGCAGCGCCAGCATGGCGACGACAATTCCGGTGTAACCGAATCCCGGTGACAGATCGAGAGTGAGATTGCCCTTGAGCCCTGCCACTTCCGTCATGCCGGCGAGGCCGGCGAGCCCGCCGGAAAGCAGCGCGGTTTTGGCCAGCACACGATTGACAGGGATTCCTGCAAACGAAGCAGCTCTGGGATTGTGGCCAACCGCGCGCATCTCATAACCCAAGGCTGTCTTGCGGTCGATGAACCAGACGGCGATGGCTGCGGCGATGGCGATGACGAAACCCAGATGCAGGCGCTTGCCTTCCACGAGCTTGGGTAGTTGCGCTGCGGCGATGACCTTCCTTGATTGCGGCCAGCCAAGGCCCATCGGATCTTTCAACACGCCTTCGAGCAGCATACTGACAAACAGCACGGCAACGAAATTGAGAAGCAGCGTGGTCACCACTTCATCGACGCCGAAACGGGTTTTTAAAAAGGTTGGTACCGAAAGCATCAGGGCGCCCCCAAGCATGGCGGCAGCCATTAGCACGGGAATAAGAATGGGTTTAGGCAGCGGCAGCAATCCGGTTCCCAGAACAACCGTCATTACCGCGCCCGCATAGAGCTGTGCTTCGGCGCCGATGTTCCACAGTTTGGCCCGGAACGCCACGGCAACAGCCAGTCCAGTAAAGATGAGGGGCGTCGCGCGGGTTAACGTCTCCAGGAAGGCGAATTGCGAGCCGGCCGCTCCCTTCACCATCAACCCCAGCACGGAAAACGGCGAAGCACCCGAGAGCATGACAAGCAAGGCACAGAAAATAACGGAAGCGGCAAGGGCCGCCACGGGATAACCGATCAGAATGCGCAGCGGGCGCTTGCCCCGCGGTTCAAGCCGCATCGGCGCTCTCTATCTCAAAACCATGGCCCGCCATCATCAGCCCCAGGTCCTGGATGGTGACATGGCCGCGTGGCATGGGCGGAGAGAGCCGCCCTCGATGAATGACGGCGATGCGGTCGGCCAGGGACAGTAACTCGTCGAGGTCTTCGGATATCAGCAGGATCGCGGCACCACGCTTGCGGGCTGCCAGCAATTGCCCGTGAAGGTAACTGATGGCGCCGACATCAAGGCCGCGCGTTGGCTGGTTGGCCAATATGACGCGGGGGCCTCCGGCCATGACCCGGCCGAGGATCAGCTTCTGCATGTTGCCGCCTGACAGAAGCCGCACTTGAGCTTCCGGCGAGGGACACTTCACTGCGTAATCGGCAATGATTTCTTCAGCGAAAGTGCGCGCCTTCGTCCAGTCAATCAACCCGCCGCAGGCAAAGCCCGAAGCCCGGTAGCTTTCCGAGATCACATTCTCGGTAACGGTCATGTCGCCGATCAGGCCTTCGGCCTGGCGGTCTTCAGGTATGCGGGCAACGCCCTTCGCCACCATGACGCGAGGCGAGATCTCGGCAAGCTCGAACCCATTCAGCGTGATCGTTCCAATGGCCGGGGCAACAACGCCTCCCACAACATCGGCGAGCAGGCTTTGACCGTTGCCAGAGACACCGGCAATTCCCATGATCTCGCCGGCGCGCAGTTCGAGGGTTATTCCGTCAAGATGCTTTGAGGCCTTGCGCGCGCTGACATTATGGAGGCGAAGGACGACGGCGCCGCCCACCTGGGGCTCCGCCTTGGCCTGCGGAATAGCGCGTCCAACCATGAGTTCGGCAAGTTCGGCCCGCGTTACGTCCGCCACATTGCGCTCCGCCACAAGCCGGCCTCCGCGCAACACGGCAACGCGGTGGCAGGCCGCCAGAATCTCGTGGAGCTTGTGCGATATGAAAACGATTGACAGGCCCTTGGCGACGAAGCGCTTTAGGGTATCGAAAAGCGAAGCCGTTTCCTGCGGCGTCAGTACGGCGGTCGGCTCATCAAGTATGAGGATCTTCGCCTCGCGGTAAAGCGCCTTGAGAATAGCGACACGCTGGCGTTCGCCAACCGAGAGGGTTGCCACGGTGGTGTCAGGGTCGACCGCAAGTCCGAATGTTTTTCCCAGATCGCGGATACGCTTGCGTGCCCGTGAGCGATCCGAAGACAGGGACCAGAGAGATTCGGTGCCGAGCACGATATTGTCGAGGACCGTCAGATTGTCGGCGAGGGTGAAATGCTGATGCACCATGCCGACGCCTGCCTTGATGGAGGCTGCCGGTGAGCCGGGCGCAAGCGGCTCGCCCTCGATCTCGATTGTCCCTTCCTCGGCGACATAGTGACCGAAGAGGATATTCATCAGCGTGGTTTTGCCGGCGCCGTTCTCGCCGAGCAGGCCCACGATCTCGCCCCGCCTGAGTGAGAGGGAGATCGCGTCGTTGGCGGTAAGCGGACCGAAACGCTTGGTGATGCCGGAGAGGCGAAGAACAATCTCCCGCTCTCCGGCGTCCTGACCGGTCATGGCCTCACGAGGACTTGGGTTCGTTGTCGTCGATGGGGGCGGTGAAGCCGCCGGACTTCATCTCGGCTTCCTTGGCCTTGACCTTGTCCATCACCTCGGCTGGAACCTTGCCCTCGAAGGTGCCGAGCGGCGCTAGGCTGCAACCGCCAGCCTTCATGAAGGAATACTGGCCATAGTCGTCGGCTTTGAAGGCTCCCGCGTTAATCGCGGCGATCGCCGCATCAAGCGTCGGCTCGAAATGCCACAGCGCCGAAGCAACGACGGTGTCGGGATAATCGGCCTGCGTGTCGATCACGTTGCCGACCGCGAGCACGCCTTTTTCCTTGGCGGCATCGGAGACGCCGAAACGCTCCGCATACAGAAGATCGGCCCCGGCGTCGATCTGGGCAAGGGCGGTTTCCTTGGCCTTGGGCGGATCGAACCAAGAGCCGATGAAAGCGACCTGGAACTTTGCATCGTTCCGGGTTTCGGCGACGCCCGCCATGAAGGCATTCATCAGCCGGTTCACTTCGGGAATCGGATAGCCGCCGACCATGCCGATGCTGCCCGATTTGGTCATGGCGCCCGCGATCATGCCGGTGAGATAGGAGGCATCCTGGATATAGTTGTCGAAAACCGCGAAATTGGGCGCAGCCGCGGCGTCGGGCTTGAAGCTCGAGCCGATGAGGAAAGCGCGGTCCGGATAATCCTTGGCCACGGCGCGGGCGGCATCCTCGACGGCGAAGGCCTCGCCGACAATGAGCTGGTGGCCCGCCTCGCAATATTCGCGCATGACGCGCTCGTAGTCGGTATTGGAGACCTTCTCGGAGAACACATATTCAATGTCGCCGCGTTCCTTGGCGGTCGTCGCCGCCTTGTGAATGCGGCTTACCCACTGCTGCTCGACAGGCACTGTATAAATGGCCGCCGTCTTGATTGTTGCAGCACTGGCGAGACGGGGCAACAGCGGCAGAAGCGAACCCGCCGCGGCAAACTTCAGCAATTGGCGCCTCGAGGCGCGGAAGACGTTGTAGGTCATGGTTCCTCTCCTGCCGGGGACTCCGCCCCTGTTTGTTACTCTACAGTGAAATGGTTTTTTGTCCAGACGGTCAAAACAGAACTGTCGAGGCAAATCACGGCACGTTACGAACGGCGCCCTTTGCCGCACTTGTGGCGAACGCGGCATAGGCTCTAAGCGCCGCCGTCACCTTACGCTGACGCTTTTCGGTGGGCTTCCAGGCTTGCGAGCCCTTGGCCTCCATGTCGCGCTGTCGCCTGGTGAGTTCCACCTCGGGCACCGCAAGATTGATGCGGCGGTTGGGAATGTCGATTTCAATGGTATCGCCAGGCTGGACGAGAGCGATCAAGCCGCCTTCTTCGGCTTCGGGCGAGACATGCCCAATGGAGAGGCCGGAAGTGCCGCCGGAGAACCGCCCATCGGTAACGAGAGCGCAAACTTTTCCGAGACCTTTGGATTTAATGTAGCTTGTTGGATAGAGCATTTCCTGCATGCCGGGGCCGCCGCGGGGACCCTCGTAGCGAATGACGACAACATCGCCCGCCTTCACCTTGCCGGTGAGGATGCCGTTTACCGCCGTATCCTGGCTCTCGAACACCACGGCGGGGCCCGCGAATTTGAGGATTGATTCATCGACGCCCGCCGTCTTGACGATGCAACCCTCGGTGGCGAGGTTGCCCTTCAGAACCGCCAGCCCACCATCCTTGGAGAATGGATGTTCGGCATTGCGGATTACGCCAGTGTCGCGATCGAGATCGAGATCGTCCCAGCGGCGCGACTGGCTGAAAGCCACTTGGGTTGGAACACCACCTGGTGCCGCCCGGTAGAATTGACGGACGGACTCGCTTTTGGTGCGACTCACATCCCAACGATCAATGGCTTCTCCCAGAGTTCGCGCGTGGACGGTCGGCGGTTCGCGATTGATCAGGCCTGCCCGGTCGAGCTGGCCGAGAATGGCCATGATGCCGCCGGCGCGATGAACATCTTCCACGTGAACGTCAGCCTTGGCGGGAGCGACCTTGCACAGGACCGGCACGCGGCGGGACAGGCGGTCGATATCCTCCATGGTGAAATCGAGTTTCGCTTCGTGCGCGGCGGCGAGAATATGCAGGACGGTGTTGGTGGAGCCGCCCATGGCGATGTCGAGCGTCATGGCATTCTCGAAGGCGGCAAAATTGGCGATGTTGCGCGGCAGGGCGCTCTCATCGTTCTGCTCGTAGTAGCGCCGCGCGAGGTCAACCACCGTGTGGCCTGCTTCCAGAAACAGCCGCTCGCGGTCCGCATGGGTGGCAAGCACGGAGCCATTGCCGGGCAATGACAAGCCTAGCGCCTCCGTCAGGCAGTTCATGGAATTGGCGGTGAACATGCCGGAGCAGGAGCCGCAGGTCGGGCAGGCTGAGCGCTCCATTACCTTCACGTCTTCCTCGGAAACCCGGTCGTCGGCGGCGGCGACCATCGCGTCGATAAGGTCGACGGCCCGCGTCTCGCCGCTCTTGAGGACGACCTTGCCCGCTTCCATGGGGCCTCCGGAGACGAAGACCGCGGGAACATTGAGGCGGAGTGCCGCCATCAGCATGCCGGGGGTGATCTTGTCGCAATTGGAGATGCACACCATGGCGTCCGCGCAATGGGCGTTGACCATGTATTCGACGCTGTCGGCGATGATCTCCCGCGAGGGCAGCGAATAGAGCATGCCATCGTGCCCCATGGCGATGCCGTCATCGACAGCGATGGTGTTGAACTCCTTGGCCACACCGCCCGCTGCTTCAATCTCCCGCGCCACCAACTGGCCCAAATCCTTGAGATGGACGTGTCCCGGCACGAACTGGGTGAAGGAATTGACGACCGCGATGATGGGCTTGCCGAAATCGGCATCCTTCATGCCGGTGGCGCGCCACAGTCCGCGGGCTCCCGCCATGTTGCGGCCGTGGGTCGTGGTGCGTGATCGGTAGGCAGGCATAAATGGGACCTTGCGCAAGCGGATGTATCTGGCGGCTTATATAGCGAATGTCGCCGCTAAAGACCAATAATGCGGGCTAAACGATAAATTCCTTGTCGACAGGCGTTTGTAGCGCAGTGACGAGGGTGTTGGCTTCCGCCGCCATGCCAATCACCGCCAGGAGTTCCCCATGCTGGGCTTCTGTCATGCCCTTGGCCCGCGCCGCTGCCGTATGGGAATGGACGCAGTAGGAACAGCCATTGACGGTCGAAACGGCAATGTAGATCAGCTCTTTGGTCAAAGGATCAAGCGCCCCCGGCGCCATCACGGCCTTGAGGCCAGCCCAGGTGCGCTCTAGGAGGGCTGCGTCATTGCACAGGCTGCGCCAGAAATTATTGACGAAGGTGGATTTGCGGGTGGCGCGGATATCGTCGAACACGGCCCTGAGGCGCGGATCCCCTTCGACCTCCGCATCGGACCAGAGTTTTACGGTGGCCATTGGATTATCGAACCTCGGATCAAGCCTTACTTGACTTTTTATCGTGGCGGGCTGCCCTTGCCAAGGCTGGGCACGGATATGGTATGCGGAGAGACACATGCAGGAAAACGATGCAATCAGGCTCACGCCGAAAGCGGCGCGGTCACTCATCAGGAACGCGCTCACCGGGGCTGGAACGGCGGCGGAAAACGCCCGCTATTTTACCGATGCCATTCTGGATACGGAATTGAGCGGGCTTTCCGGCCACGGCTTCTATTGGCTTCAGTTTTATTGCGAGCATGTCAAAAACGGCAAGGTGGACGGCAACGCCAAACCATTGATCAAAAAAATGTCCCCGGTTGCCTTCCGGGTCGATGCGAGACGAGGTTTTGCGCATCCGGCCATCGAAGCGGGATTTGCCAAGCTCATTCCGGCAGCAAGGAAGAACGGCATCGCCGGTATGGCGGTGCATAATTCCTATAATGCGGCGACGCTTGGCTATCACACGGGCTATTTAGCGAAGCATGGACTTCTGGCTTTCGGGTTCACCAATTCCAGCCCGGCAATCGCGCCCGTCGGCGGACGGAAGCCGGTGCTCGGCACCAATCCCTTGTCTTTTGCCGTGCCCGGCAAGAGGGGAAAAATCGCCTTTCTCATCGACCAATCCTCTTCCGCCATCGCCTGGACTGCGGTGAAACGCGCAGCCGAAGAGGGAAAGCCCATTCCGCTCGGCTGGGCGCTTGATGTGGAGGGCAATCCCACCACCGATCCGAAACGGGGCCTCGAAGGCTCCATGGTGCCCGCTGGAGGCCACAAGGGTTTTGGCCAGGGAATGATCGTGGAGGTGATGTGCGCTGCACTAGCAGGGGCAAATCGCGGGCCGCAAATGGGCTCCTTTATGGAGAATGACGGAAAGCCCATTGGCTGCGGGCAGTTTTTCATCGCCATCGAGCCAGACTCATTCTCAGGCGGCGCGTTCGCAAAACAGGTTTCGGCGCTGGCAAAATCCATTACATCGCAGGAAGGTGCGCGCCTGCCAAATTCCCGTCGGGAGGCAAATCAGAAACGCTTGGCCGAAGAAGGCCTGCCGATCGACCGCAAACTTTATGAGCGCCTGAGAAGCTTCGCATGACCCACCAGTTTCCAGCTCTGTTCCTGCCCTTGCAGCTTCGTCACAAGACGCTCCGCAACCGCATCGTCTTCGGCGCGCACACGGCCAACATGTCGGACATGGGCCTGCCCGGCGAACGCCATCGCGGCTACTATGAGGAGAGGGCGCGAGGCGGGGCCGCGATGATCGTGGTGGAACCCGTGCCGGTGCATCGCACCGCCGTTCTGACGCGCGGCAATTTCCGCCATTCCACCGACGAGATCATTCCGCATTTCCGCAAGATCACCGAGGTGGTGCATGCCCATGGCGCGGTCATTTGCCATCAGCTCTACCATGTCGGCCAGCACGGCGATTTCGACAATTCCTATGAACCCAACTGGTCGCCCTCGGGGTTGCCCTCCTTTCACGATTCCGACGGCAGCCACAGCATGACGGAAACGGAGATCGAGGAGATCATCGAAAGCTTTGTGCAGGCGGCGCGCCGCGCCAAGGAATCGGGCTTCGACGGTATTGAACTCTTTGCCGCCTACAATGCCATCATCGATCAGTTTTGGCTGCCCTTCAATAACCGGCGTGACGACCGGTGGGGCGGCTCCTTCGATAACCGCATGCGCTTCTCGCGCACCATCATGGAACGCATCCGCAAGATGGCGGGCGATGATTTTATCATTGGCCTCGCCGTCAGCCAGGATCCCGATGTCAAGGCATCGCTGAACCTGGAAACCATGCTGGAAATCGTGGCCTGGCACGACGAACGGCAGCTTATGGATTATGTCACCTGCGGCACAGGCAGCTATTTCGATTTCACCGAGATCGTTCCCAACGCATTTTTCGCCGACAAGCTCGGCGTGCCCTATGCGGAGGCCCTCAAGCGCGTGGTCAAACACGCCAAGGTGCAGGCCGAAGGCCATATTCGCACGCCCGAAAACGCAAACTATGTGGTCGCCGCCGGACAGGCCGACCTAGTGTCGATCGTGCGCGGGCAGATTGCCGATCCGCATCTTGCCAACAAGGCGCGCGAGGGAAGGCCCGAGGATGTAAGGCCGTGCCTTTCGTGCAATCAGATGTGCCTGGGCCGGCGGATGCGGGACTATTGGATTTCCTGCCTTATCAATCCGAGTGCCGGACGCGAATTCGAGTGGGGCGGCGATCGTTTCACCCCCGCCGCGAAGCCGAAAACCGTGCTCGTCGTAGGCGGCGGAGTGGCTGGCCTTGAAGCGGCACGGGTTGCGGCCGAACGGGGGCACCGCGTCACACTAGTCGAGGCTTCGGACAAGCTCGGCGGACAGTTTCGGCTCGCAGGAATGCAACCGCGCCGCGGACAAATCCTCGACTTTCTCGATTGGTATGAGCGCCAGCTTACGAAATTGCAGGTTCAGGTTAAACTTAATTCCCCTTGGGATGCCTCGGACATCAAAGACCATGGCGCAGATGAAATCATCCTTGCCACCGGTTCGCAGCCTGATGGCAAGGGATTCCAGCGGGCGCTGCCAGAACAGGATTCGCTGCTGGGTATCGATCGCGGCAATGTGTGGAGTGCCGAGGATGTGATGGGCCGCACGGCGCGGCTGGGGAAACGCGTGCTGGTGCTGGATGAAACGGCGAACTGGAAAGGCGGCGGCACCGCGCTGCATCTGGCCGAAGTGGGTCATGATGTCACGGTGATTACGCCAGCTCCCGCCATGATGCTCGAGATGGCGCGCACCAGCGCCGATGTACAGATGCGCATGCGGCTGCGCCATCTGGGTGCGCGGATCATCACGGACGCGGCGATGCGCGAATGGCACGGCGATGGCGCCACGATCTTTTGCTTTGGCGCGCCCGATGAACGAATTGCCGCGGATTCGCTGGTGATCGCCGCTACCAATGTTTCCGAAAGCAGCCTTGCCGAGGAGCTTGGTGCTCCGGCTATCGGCGATGCCGTGGCGGCGCGGACTGCGGTGATGGCAATCTATGAAGGCCGCAAGCTGGCGATGCAGCTATGACAGCAATGACGGCTTGACGGTTGTAACTATTTTTGGGTCAAATGGTCCAATGACCATCGCATTTCGCAGCGCCGATACGATTGCCGCCCATGCCGTTTGCGCCGCAGCCGGGTTTCGCGATGGTTTGCGGGCGGCGCAATTCTATGTGCGCGATCTTTCCCATGCAGACGGCGGACGAGTGCGGGAACGGCGCAATGTTACATTGCTGTCGAGCGCGGTGGCGCGGCTTGCCCGACTCGCCGACCGCTTGATGACCTCCGGCGCAAATGCGGCGATTGCACTTTTGCTCCCAAGCTGGCGCAAGCTGCCTTCGCCTTTCACGCTCGGCATGATGAACGAAGTGGCCGAGGCCGTGCGCCGCAACAGCCTGCTGCACAACCCGCTGTTCAACGCCTATTTCTTCCGCGCCACCATTCACATCATCGAATATTATTCAGAGCCGCCATATCTGGTGCTGGAACACCGGATCGACGCGGCGCGCCGCCTTCTGGCGCAGAGCGAGTCGATTGCGAGGGGGGATACGGAAATCGGCTTCCTGGCGCGGGTTCTCTTGGCGCTGACCGATACCGCCCCGGTCGCCAAGGTGGGACGTCCGCGCGGCGCCCATCGGCTGTTTGAGGAGATCGATCCCAATATCGCCATTGCCGCTACGGCTTGCGTGGCTTTGTTGCTGGCGGGGCAGGGGGTTCCCGCAAAAAACTTTGACGAGGACGGTTTCTTCGCGATCACCGGAGCTTTGATCCTGCCGCGGCTGAAGACCGTTGCCGCGCTCATTGCCACGCGCGATGAGACGGGGCTGGCGCGAGAGCTTGCCCAGATAAAGGCGATGTATTGAGAAACTGCCCATGAAAATTGCCCTCGGCGGCGACAGCGCCGGGAAACCGCTGCTCGATGTGATCGAAGCGCATCTGCGGTCGAAGCCGGGCCTTGCTGTTACCAATCTCAGCGAGCCCGGCTATTATGCGGACATTGCCGGCTTGGTTGCTTCGGCGGTGGTGGCTGGAGACTATGATCGCGCCATCCTCTGTTGCGGCACCGGCATCGGCGTTTCCATCTCTGCCAACAAGGTGCCGGGCATCCGCGCTGCGCTCACCCATGACACCTATTCGGCGGAGCGGGCGGCCAAATCCAACAATGCCCAGATCATAACCATGGGCGCCCGCGTGATAGGCCCGGAGCTCGCCAAAGCCATCGTCGATAGGTTCCTTGCTTCCGAGTTCGATCCTAAGGGGGCCTCGGCCGAGAACGTCGCGGCCATCAACAGGCTCGACGCCAAACATCACACATGATCCGACCAAACGGGGGACCGATGCCGCTGCCCAAACGCCTGCTTGAGGGCTACGCCAATTTTCGCCAGGGGCGCTATGCGTCGGAGGCCGAGCGCTATCGCAGGCTTGGCGAGGGCACACAGCAGCCCTCCGTCATGATGATCGCCTGTTGCGATTCTCGCGCCGCTCCCGAAACCATTTTCGATGCCGGACCTGGCGAGATATTCGTGGTCCGCAATGTCGCCAATCTGGTGCCGCCATACACGCCCGATGGCGGGCATCACGCCACCAGCGCGGCACTGGAGTTCGCGGTGCTATCGCTGGGAGTTCGCGACATTATTGTGATGGGCCATGGGCGCTGCGGTGGCATTCGCACCGCGATCCGGCCGGCAAGCCCTTTGAGCCATACGGATTTTATCGGCAGCTGGATGCGCGCCATCAAGGACGTGGCTCGGGCGGTGCCGCATGAGGACAATGCGGATACTTACGAACGCCATATCGAACGGGCCTCGATTGAGCATTCGCTGGCCAATCTCCGCACTTTCCCGTGGATCAGGATGAAGGAAAACCGCAAGGATCTGGCGCTCCATGGCGCATGGTTCGATATTTCGATGGGCGAACTGCATGCCTATGATGAGGGAGCATCAGATTGGCAGCTCGTGGCCTGACCACATGAGTTATGTTGTAGGCGTTGACGGCGGCACCGAAAGCATTCGCGCTTTCGTTTTCGACCTTGATGGCCGAACCGTAGCCTCACACGCCGTACCTTACAAAACAGAATTTCCTCAGCCTTCATGGGCCGAGCAAAACCCGGAAGACTGGTGGGCCGGTATGGGCATGGCGGTCAAAGGCGCATTGGCCAAGGCCAAGGTTCCACCCGGCGAGATTATCGCCCTGAGTATGGATACAACCTGCTGTTCAGTGGTGGCGCTGGATGCGGACGGCAGGCCGCTCCGGCCCTGCATGATCTGGATGGATGTGCGGGCAGCGAAAGAGGCCGACGACGTTGCCGCAACGAAGGATGAAGCGTTGCGCGTCAACGGCGGGGAAACGGGGCCGGTTTCCGCCGAATGGATGATCCCCAAGACCCTGTGGCTGAAGAAGCACCAGCCGGACATTTACCATCGTGCGGCGATGGTTGGCGAATATCAGGATTACATCAATCTCAGGCTCACCGGGCAATGGGTGGGCTCGATCGGCACCGCGGCAATCCGCTGGCATTACCAGACCCAGCATGGCGGCGTTCCACGAAGCCTGCTGAGCACGCTCGGCATCGCCGATCTCGAAGCCAAGTGGCCGCAAAAAATGCTGGCGCCGGGAAAGCCTATCGGACCGTTGACAAGGGAGGCCGCTAATCAACTGGGCTTGAAGGCTGAAACCTTGGTGGTTCAGGGAGGACCTGACGCCTTCATGGGATTAATTGGCCTTGGCGTAACCGAGCCCAACGAGATGGGACTCATTACCGGTTCTTCGCATCTGCTGCTCGGGGTCACCGCCAAGCCGATCCATCTGCCCGGCGTGTGGGGCACCTATATGGACGCGGTTTATCCCGGCAAACCGATCATCGAGGGAGGCCAGACCTCAACAGGCTCGGTCATCGCTTGGTTCAAGCGACACTTTGCCGAGAATATAAGTTTCGAAGCCTTGAATAAAAAAGCGGGAACGCTGCCGCCAGGCGCGGAAGGCCTTCTGGTGCTCGATCATTTTCAAGGCAACCGCACGCCTTATACCGATGCGCTGTCGCGAGGCGCCATAACCGGTCTGACCCTGAAACATACTCAGGCTCATGTATTCCGGGCTATCATTGAAGGGATATGCCTGGGCACAAGACTCATCGTCGATAATTTCGGAGATGCCTTTTCGGCCAATCGCATCGTAATGGCCGGTGGCGCCACGAACTCGCCCCTGTGGCTGCAAGTTCATGCCGACACAATAGGCCGTCCTCTTGAACTCACTGAAGTCGCCGATGCGCCCGCTCTTGGTTGCGCCATTCTTGCAGCTCATGGTGCAGGGAAATTCAGAACGATCGAGGAAGGCTGCCGCGCCATGGTGCGGCGTAAGTCGGTGATCGAGCCGAATCTGCGGGCCACTCGTTTCTATGAAGCCGAGATGCTACCGCGTTACGCCAAGCTCTATGGCGCGATGAAAACAGTGCGCCCTACAGGGGTTTGAGGTTCGCTTCGATTTTCGCGCGGCGGGGTTCGAGAAACGGCGGCAGGGACAGGGTCTTGCCGAGGTTTTCCAGGGTTTCGTCGTTGGCGAAGCCCGGACCATCGGTTGCTATCTCGAAGAGAATGCCATTGGGTTCGCGGAAATAAAGGCTTTGAAACCAGAAACGATCCACGGGACCGCTGTTGGGAATGCGCATGTCCTTGAGACGCTGTGCCCAGGCCTGATAATCCGCCGATGGAATGTTGAAGGCGACGTGATGCACGCCACCAGCACCCTGCGAAGCGCGCGGCAGATTGGGTTCGACGGCAACATGAAGTTCCGCCACAGCACCGCGCCCCGCCATTTTGAAGATATGAAGATCCCCGTCGCGCCCGTCTGAAGCCATGCCCATGACGCTGGTGAGAATTGTTTCGGTGCGCGCCAGCTCAGGCACGCTGAGGGTGATGGGACCCAAGCCGCGTAACTGATGCTCACGGGGAACCGGGCTTTCGCTCCAGGGATGAGATTCGGCGGTGTCTTCGTCGGCAACGAGAGCAAGGCGCTGGCCCTCAGGGTCCTCGAAGTCGAGGGTGAGCCTGCCGGAGCGCTCTTGAATCCTGTTGTGTTTGATGCCGAGCGTCGAAAGGCGCTGTGACCAGTAATTCATGGAGTTTTGGCCGACACGAAAGCCCGTGCGGCAAATCGAATTGGTGCCGCGGCGCTCGAGTGCGGCGGGCCAATCGAAGAAAGTGATGTCGGTGCCGGGCGAACCTTTGCCGTCCGCATAGAACAGGTGGTAGGCGCTGGGGTCATCTTGGTTGACGGTTTTCTTGACCAGCCGCAGTCCGAGCGATTTCGTATAGAATTTATGGTTGCCCGGCGCATCGGCGGTGATGGCGGTGAGATGGTGGAAACCGTTTAGTTCCATGGTCGTGTGTTATGCCTTTCTATCCGTCACCCCGGCGAAAGCCGGGGTCCAGCTTTGACGTGGATTCCAGCTTTCGCTGGAATGACGGACTGGAAGGTCAGGGACGTTAGACTTTCATTCCCTCAACGCCGCGCGAGATGCCAGCGACGCCGGTGCGGGCGACTTCGACGAGGCCTAGCGGCACCATGAGGGAGATGAACTGTTCGACCTT
>Ga0187892_10006257_pt1 | contig 17856 bp, 13 predicted proteins | sample MA1701073metaG_FD_139345 | JGI IMG/M metagenome (GOLD analysis project Ga0187892, IMG submission 139345) | Bio-ooze microbial communities from a basaltic lava cave in the Kipuka Kanohina Cave System on the Island of Hawaii, USA - MA170107-3 metaG ... | reverse complement strand
GGCGCGCGAGAAGTCGATCCGGCGCGGTCATCCGTCCACGCTCCACGTCTGGTGGGCGCGGCGCCCGCTCGCCTCCTGTCGCGCGATGCTGCTCGGCCTCCTCCTCCCCGACCCCTGCGATCCCCTCTGCCCCCGGGAGTTCAAGGAGCGCGCGCGGGCGCTCCTCCCCCGCGCGGTCGGACGGCCGGGGCCCCGGGACGAGGACCTGCGCCGCGCGCTCCTCGACTTCCTCGCGCTCTCCGCCGACTGGGACCGCGCGGCGGATCCGAACCACCTCGCGGTCGCCCGCGGCCTCGCCGGCGGCGCCGCGGTCTTCGATCCCTTCGCCGGCGCGGGCTCGATCCCGCTCGAGGCGCTCCGGCTGGGTGCCACGGTGACCGCGAGCGACCTGAACCCGGTCGCGACGCTGATCCTGAGGACGCTGCTCGAGACGATCCCGGGCGAGGGCCCCGCGCTGGCCGGACGGGTGCGCGAAGCCGGGCGCGGGGTGGTGGAACGGCTCCGCGAGCGCCTGGCCGCGCTCTACCCCGAGGAGCCCGACGGCTCGCGCGCGATCGCGTGGCTTTTCGCCCGCGCCATCCGCTGCGCAGGGTGCGGCGCCGATCTTCCGCTCTTCCGCGCCCGTTGGCTCTGCCGCCGCCGCCATCGGCGGCTGGCGCTCATGGGCGGCGCCGTGGTCGAGACGGAAGCTCCGCCGGCCGGCACCGTGCAGCGCGGCCGGGCCACCTGCCCCGCCTGCGGGGCGGTCCACGAGGCGCGCGCGGTGCGCGCCCAGCTCCGCGAGCGTCGCGGCGGCGGGCGCGACGCGATGCTCCTCGCGGTGGTCACGACCACGCCGGGCGCGTCCGGGCGGCGCTACCGCCTCCCCGTGCCGTCCGACCGCGCGGCGCTCGAGGCGGCGCGCGTGGCGTTCGAGCGCCTGCCGCCGGGCGCGCTCCCCGACGAGCCGATGAACGTGCGCGACCCCAACACCGTCGCGGGGCGCGGCTACGGCATCCGCGCGTGGGGCGACCTCTTCACGTTCCGCCAGGCGGTCACGCTCGCGGCGCTGGTGGAGGAGGTGCGCGCGGTGCCCGATCCTGCGTCCCGCGCCTGCCTCGCGCTCGCGCTCGGGAGGATGGCCAACGCGCTCACCTCGCTCTCCCGCTGGCACGTCACGGGCGAGAAGCTCGAGGGCGCCTTCGGGAGGCAGGCGCTCCCCATGGTCTGGGACTTCGCCGAGGCGAACCCTTTCTCGGGCGCCTCGGGCGGGCTCGCGAACGCCATCGAGTGGGTCGCGGCGGTGGCCGAGGCCTGGCCGGGCTCCCCCGGCGCCGCGCGCGCGCTCCGCGCCGACGCCGCGAAGCTACCGCTCGAGGACGCGTCGCAGGACCTCGTGTTCACCGACCCGCCCTACTACGGCGCGATCGCCTACGCGGAGCTGTCGGACCACTTCTATGTCTGGCTGAAACGCGCAATCCCGGGGGACGACCTCTTCCGTGAGCTGCTCACGCCCAAGGACGACGAGTGCATCGAGACCCCGCATGCGCCCGGCGGCGCCAAGGACCGCGCGTTCTTCGAGGAGCGGATGGAGCGGGCGCTCCGCGAGGCCCGCCGCGCGCTCCGGCCCGACGGGGTCGGCTGCCTGGTGTTCGCGAACCTGGGGGCCGAGGGATGGGAGGCGATGCTCGCGGCCCTGATCCGCGCGGGCTGGAGCGTGACCGCGGCGTGGCCGCTGGTGACCGAGCTGCCCGTGCGCAACAACGCGCGGGACACGCGCACGCTCGCGACCAGCCTGCACCTCGTGCTCCGCCCGCGCCCGGAGGGAGCGCCGGAAGGCGACTGGGAGGCGATCGAGCGGAGCCTCGCCGCGCGAACGGCCCCCTGGCGCGCCCGCCTCGCGCGCGAAGGCGTGGCCGGGCTCGACCTCGCCTGCGCATCCATCGTTCCCGCGCTCGCCCTCTACACCGCCCACCCGCGCGTCCGCGACGCGACCGGCCGCGAGGTCCCCGCCCGCGCGCTGGTCGAGCGCTTCATCGCGTGAAGTCCTCATCCATCGAAGACTGCCGCTGGAGGGCGAGGAGCTGCGTCTGGAGGTCCTGCCTTCGCGGTCATCGGCGGCATCGCTGCGGCCATTCGGGGCGAACCGCGGTTGACCGCGGACGTGGACGCCGTGTCTACTGCGAATGGGACCACTTCAAGGCCGAGGAGGCGCGCTCGGACCTCCGCTACGACTCCCGCACGCTCCGCGAGCTCGGCATGTTCCTCGAGAATGCCGAGGAGGTGGTGGACTGCGGGGGTCGGAGAGCCGTTCCTCAACCGGGACCTGCCGGCGATCCTCGAGGAGCTGGACCGCTCCGGGAAGCACCTGGAGCTGACCACCCACGGCCAGCACCTGGACGCGCGGCGCCGGGCCTGGGTGCTCGGCCGGGACGCGACCGTGTACGTCTCCTCTGCACCGAGCCCTGGCGGACCATGTACGTGCTCAACCGGGGCATCCTCCCCTGCTGCTTCGCCAAGGATCCGCTGGCCCGCGTGAACGACCTCCGGCCGGGCGGGCTGGGCGCGCTCCTCACGGAGGCCTTCAACGGAGCCGCCTGGCGGGAGTTGAGAGCCGGCCTCGCGGAGCGCCGCCTCCCGCGCTACTGCGTGGGTCGCGGCTCCTGCCCGATCGTCCGCAAGGTCCAGGCCCATCAAGCCATGCCGCCGACCGACCGATAAGAGAACGAGGTCGGCGGTTTTTCGAGTCAGCCTGTCCCGGCGGTACCCTGTCCATGAACATCGGGATCGTCACGCCGCAGCTCGCCCGCTACGGGGGCTCCGAGATCTACCTTCTCGAGTGCCTGAAGCGCTGGCAGCACGTGGCTGAGCTCACCGTGTATACGGCGAACTTCCGCCGGCGCCTGTTCGACGAGTTCGGGATCGACCGCCGGGTGAGGGTGATCCCGCTCGCGCGCCCGCCGCGGCGGAGCCGGTTCGGGCTCCTCCACGAGACCGTGGTGATGCCCCGCATCTGGGAACGGGAGGTCGCCGGCACGCACGACCTCTACTTCCTGTACCTGTTCCCCACCCAGATGATCCGCCGGAGCCCCTCGATCTGGTTCGCGGCCGAGCCGCTCCGGATGCTCTACGACCTCCGGCACCTCCACGCGCCCTTGGGGAGGAAGCTCGACGTCCACCTCTATCCCAAGATCGACTACGAGCGGATGGCGGTCTCCGACCTGGACGTGCTGCTCGAGCTGATCGAGCGCTTCGACCAGGCGGCGCCCTTCGACCGGCTGGCCACGAACAGCCTGAGCACGGCCCGCTACCTGAAGAACGTCTATGGGCGCGCGCCGGACCGCATCGCGTATCCGGGGATCAACCTGCGGGAGCCGCGTCCCATGGTCCCCGGCACCGAGAAGATCCTGTTCGTGGGGAACCTCTGGAAGCACAAGCGCGTGGACCTGGTGATCCGGGCGCTCGCGCTGCTCGACCGGGGCACGCTGACCATCGTGGGCGAGGGCCCCGAGCGCGGGAGGCTGGAGCGCCTGGCCCGCCGGCTGGGCGTCCGGAGCCGCGTCCGGTTCCAGGGCTCGATCACCAACGCGCGCCGCGAGGCGCTCTACGACGAATGCCTCTGCTGCGTCTATGCGCCGCTGCGCGAGCCCTTCGGCATGGTCCCGCTCGAGGCCGCCGCGGCCGCGCGTCCCGTGGTCGCCGCCATCGGCGGCGGCTACGGCGAGATCCTCACCGACGAGGCCGCTTGCCTGGTCCCGGCCCACGAGCGGAAGATCGCCGAGGCCGTCCGCGGGCTCCTCGACGACCCGGCGCGGGCGCGCCGCATGGGGGAGGCGGGACGCGCGCTCGTCCAGGAGTGCACCTGGGACCGCACCGCCGACGTCCTCCTCGAGCTCTTCCGCGAGACCCATGGGCGGCGCTCGCGCCGGCAGCGCCCGTCGGCGCGGCGCACCGCGCTCGGCGCCCACTACTACCCGTGGTACCGCGCGGGCGCGCGCCCCGAGCACTGGAACGAGAACACCGAACACGGAGCGATCACCGACTGGCCCGTGGGGGGCCCGTACACCTCCACCGACCGGAGGATGGTCCGTCGGCACCTCGGCATGGCGCTGGACGCGGGGCTCGACTTCCTCGTGGTGAACTGGCAGGTCACTCACGCGGGACTCAACCCCACCGAGCTGGAGGCGACCCGTCTCCTCTTCCGTGAGGTGGAACGCGAGCGGCTGCCGCTCTCGCTCTCGATCCTCCTGGCCGTCGGCACGGAGGACCCCGCCGTGCTCGCGGAGTCGCTCCGGACCTTGCGGAGCGAGTTCCTCCCCTCGCCGGCCTTCCACCGGGTCCGGCGGAAGGCGCTCCTCTGGTACTTCGTGAACGACCCGCTGCTGGGGTTCGCGTTCCATCACCTGGACGCGCTCCGCGAGCTGAACCGCGGCTGCCACCCGCTGGCCACCGGCGCGCTGGCCTACAGCCGGCATCTGCCGCGGCTCCTCCGCGACTTCTTCGCCGGCTGGTGTCTCTACTCGCCGCTCGAGGTGGGGAGCCGGAAGGCCCGCCAGGCGATCTGGCGGCGGAGCTACCACGACTTCTGCGAGGACCGCGGCTCGCTCCGTCTGTTCTCGATCTCGCCCGGCTACGACGACAGGGCTCTGACCACGCCGCACCGCGAGAAGAACCGCTGGCGGGTGGTGGACCGCGACGGCGGGCGCACCTACGAGGAGATGCAGCGCTTCGCGCTGGAGCTGTCTCCCGCGCCCGACCTCGTGGTCGTGACCAGCTTCAACGAGTTCCACGAGAACACGCACATCGAGCCCTCGGACGGTTTCGGCCGCTCCTACCTCGAGCGGACCCGCGAGTTCGCCGCCCGCCTCCGCGAGGGGAGCGAGAAAAGGGGCCGGAGAAATGGTGTCACCATTTCTCCGGCTCTCGAGGCACGCTCGTGAGTCCGCGGCTCCGGTCCCGCATCCGCTGGGCGCTCGTGCGGAGCGCGCCCGTGCTCGGACGGCTCTGGCGCATGGCCTGCGCGATCGGAGCCCGCCACCTGGCGCGCGACCTCATGCGCATCCCGGGCGTGGAGGCCGTCTACGCGCGACATGGGGGTCCGTGGTCCCCGAGCTTCGTCACGGGGGTCAGCGACCTGGACCTGACCATCGTGCTCGACAACCTGAGCGCGGACACGCCGGCTCACGTGCACTCGGTGATCGAGCGCGCCCGCGAGCTGTCGCGCCTCCACTTCTACGTGGAGGTGCCGGACGTCCGCGTCGTCGCGCGTCGCGAGCTGCGCGGGACCTGGCTCCCGACCGAGTTCCTGTGCCGCGTGGAGGACTGGCGGCTCCTGAGCGGCGAGGAAGCGCGCGAGGGGGGCAGCGAGGTGCTCCCCTCCGGGCAGGTCCCTACGCACCCCGAGTTCAACAAGTGGTGGATCAACCACCTCCAGGTCGACCTCTTCACGCGGCGCGAGGAGCCCGAGGCGCGCTGGCTCCGCCCGCTGTTCCGCAGCGCGCTGAAGAGCCAGATGGCGCTCCGCGCCGCCCGCGGCCGGCCGGTGCCGCGGGACGCCGGCACTCTCGAGGACGACCTCGTGGACGAGGTCGGGGACACGGAGCTGCGCGGGCTCCTCCGCACGATCCGGCGCCGCCGCTTCTGGGCGGTCGATCCGCGGGCCGAAAAGGTCTCGGTGTTCCACGCCACGCTGCGCACGGTGACCGACTTCTTCCGGTCCCTCCCGGCCCCGCCGGCCGAGGCCGCGTGGGAGACGGCGTCCGGGGAGCGGGCCGTCGCGGCCGCGAGCCTCCGCGAGCGGATCGAACGGGAGCCCCGTCTCGCGCGCGCGCTCTCAGGCGCCGTGGTCTGGCCGCTCCCCCACGTGCGCCCCGAGTACCTGCGCCTCGACCTCGTGCTCCGGGATGGGCTCGGGGTCGAGGACCTCGGCGCGGCGGTCGAGGGGACCATGGCCGCGTTCGGCGGGCGCTCGCTCGCCGTGGACGACCTCCGAGGCGAGCTGTTCCTCGTCCCGGAAGCGGTCTTCGAGCACCCGCTGTTCCATCTCGGCTCGGTGCTCCCGTTCCAGCGCGAGCACCTCCAGGGCGCCGGCTCCCCCTGCTTCGGCGCGCCGCGCCTGGCGGCGCCGGCCGACGTGGACCGGCACGAATGGCTCCGGCTCTACGTCGCCTGGCATCGGTTCAACCTGGTCCGTCGCCCGGAAGCCGCCAGCCGCACGCTGCACCCCGCCCAGCTCGCCGCGATCCGGTGCTGGCTGGAGACCGGCGAGGTGACGGCGGAGCCCCCCTGGGAGCCGGAGACGCCCGCCACCGACGAGGCCTTCCTGCGGCTGTTCAGGGACTACGCCGCCGTGGAAGCCGCGCTGGAGGGAGCGCATGCGGGCGCGGTTTGAGTTCTACGGCGTCGCCGTCGAGGTGTCGTCCGAGTGCGCGTCGGCGGTCGAGCTGCTCCGGCGCGACCTGCGCTGGTTCCACGTCCCCGGCCCAGCGCCGGCGGAGGTCCGGCTCGAGCTGGTCGAGGAGCATCCGCCCTGGGAGCAGGTGCCGTCCCGGCGCCGCCCGCTCTTCCGCACGAACAACAACGTCGTCTACCGGCGCGGCGCGCTCCGCTACGTGGACCACCAGGGCGCGGCACTGGGCGTCTTCGACCTCGCGCGCGACCGGGGGACGGTCCACAGCGAAGACCCGGGGCAGCTCTACGCGGTCGCCTACCTGATGGCGCTCAGCCGCGTGGGCCGGCACCTGGACCGCCGGGGCCTCCACCGGGTGCACGCGCTCGGCGTGCATCTCGACGGTCGGGCCTGGCTCTTCCTGGGCCGCTCGGGCCTGGGCAAGACCACGCTCGGGCTCGAGTTCATGAAGGACCCCCGCGCCGGCTGGCTCTCCGACGAGATCCCGATCGTGGACCGCTCCGGGCTCGTGCGGGCCTTCCCGCTCCCGCCGCGCGTGAATCTCGGCGCGCCGGTCCCGTGGCCCGCGCCGCCTCCGGCGCTCGAGCCGGTGCCGCGCGCCAAGGACCCGCCCAAGCTGATGATGGACGTCGGCGTGATCCTCCCGCGCGTGGTCCCTCAGGCGCCGCTCGGCGGCGTCTTCGTGTGCCGCCGGGCGGGCGACCGGCCGCGTCTGCGCCGCCTCGGCGCGCGCGAGGCCTTCTTCGGGCTCGCGGACAACGCCGTGCTCGGCCGCGACTTCCCGCAGACCAAGGCCTACTTCCTCCCGCTCGCGCCCAGGGCGCTCCTGGCCTTCGGACGCGACCTGAGCGCGCGGACCGCCTGGTGTCTCGGGGTCGCATCGAGAGTTCCCGTCTTCGGGTTCGAGCTGGGGCCCGACCCGGAGGCCAACGTGGCCGCGGCGGTGCGGGCGGCGCTCGGCGCGCCGACGGCGGCGCCCGAGGCGGTGCCATGCTGAGCGGGGGCGCGCTCCGGCGCGGGGGGCTGCTCCGCGAGTTCACGATTGCGGCCTTCCGCGTCCGCGACCAGGGCACCGTACTCGGGTTCCTGTGGACGCTCCTCCATCCTCTGCTGATGCTGCTGATCCTCTACGCGCTCTTCCAGGGACAGCTCGGCGAGCGCATCCCGAACTTCCGGAGCTACCTCCTGATCGGGATCACCCACTGGTCCTTCTTCGCCACGGCCACGTCCAAGGCGGTGACGAGCATCGTCCAGCGGCGGGAGCTGGTCTCGAATTTCCCGTTCCCGCGGGCGCTCCTGGTCCTCTCGGACGTCGGCGCCGTGCTGATCTCGTTCGTGCTCGAGCTGGTGGTGCTGCTCCTCTTCCTCGTCTGGGACGGCGTTCCGCTGCGCTGGGCGGCGCTGGCGCTCCCGCTGGTGGTGGCGGTCGAAGCGGTGCTGGTGACGGGGGTGGGGCTCGCGCTCGCCTGCGCGCAGGTCTTCGTGAAGGACACCGAGCGCATCTGGGGCATCCTGCTCCGCATCGGGTTCTTCCTCGTGCCGATCTTCTATCCGGTCGCGCTCCTGGCCGAGGGACCGAAGCGCGCGATCTACCTCCTCAACCCGCTGACCCAGCTCATGGCCGCGTCGCGCGAGCTGCTCCTCGAGGGGCGGGTCCCGGCGGCGGCGGGGATCGCCTGGACGGTGGCCTGCGCCGCGGGGCTCCTGGCCGGCGCGTTCGCCCTGTTCCGCCGCCTCGAGCCCCGTTTCGCGGAGCGCCTGTGATCGAGGCGCGAGACCTCTGGAAGAGCTTTCCGGTAGGGTCCCGGGCGGCGGTGCCGCTCCTCCAGAAGCTCCGCGCGCTGGCGCGGCGCGAGCCGCCGCGGGCCGTGGAGGCGCTCCGGGGCGTGAGCTTCCGGGCCGGGCGCGGGGAGCGCGTCGGGCTGGTCGGCACCAACGGCTCGGGGAAGACCACGCTGCTCCGCACGGTGGCCGGCATCTACCGGCCCGACCGGGGGACCGTGCACACGACCGGGCGGCTCGCGACCTGCCTCCAGCTCGGCATCGGTCTGATCCACCTCCTGGACGTGCGGCAGAACGTCTTCCTCTACGGCGCACTGATGGGGCTGGGCCGGGAGCAGGTGCGTCGGCGCTACGACGCGATCCTGGACTTCTCGGGGCTGCGCGAGTTCGAGCACGTCGAGGTGCGGCGGCTCTCGAGCGGGATGATCCAGCGGCTGACCTTCTCGATCGCCATGCAGGTGGACGCGGACGTGCTGCTGCTGGACGAGGCGCTGGCCGTCGGCGACCAGGCGTTCAAGAACAAGTGCTACGACTGGTTCGAGCACGGGCTGCCGCGGGACCGCACCGTGCTGTTCGCGTCCCACGACCTCCGCGAGATCGAGCGCTTCTGCCCGCGCACGCTCTGGCTCGAGCGCGGCGCGGTGGCCGGCTGGGGGGACACCGCCGAGGTGCTGCGCCTCTACCAGGCGCGCCACGGCTGGGCGCTGGACGCGCCGGCCCTCACGGCCTGACGCGGCCCGGTCAGGACGCGAGGAGCCAGATCCAGAGGCCGGCCGCGGCGGCGGCGACCGGCGCCGCGAGGTCGAGCTTGCGGCCGCGGAGCGCGTAGAGGAGGAGGAGGAACGCGGGGAGCGTCATGTGGACGCGGCCGTAGGACCAGAACTCCTCCCAGATCTTCCGCGTCGAGACCACCGCGAGGCCGGTGAACGCCAGCACGGCCCAGCGCCAGCCGTCGGTCGGACGCGCGAGCGGCGCCAGCGCCACGATCCCGATCATGGTCCAGAACGAGAGCGTCTCTCCCGCCCGGTAGCCCGGGAGCGGGCGGCGCAGGCTGTCGAGGACCCCTCCCAGCGGCGGCCCCAGGTTCTCCGGTCCGACGTAGAGGCCGTTCGAGCTCCGGAGCACCCAGGCCCACCAGAGCGCCATGCCTGCGGGGATGAGGAGCAGCGGCGCGGCCTCGCGCGGGCGGCGGCGCCAGAGGCGCTCGGCGGCGAGCGCGGCCGGCACGAGGATCGACGTCTCCTTGGCCAGGCAGGCGAGCAGGAAGAGCAGCGCGGCGCCGCCGCGGCGCTGACGGTGCCAGGCGAACGCGCCCAGGATCAGGAGGTTCACCGCGAAGGCGTCCGCGAGCTGGCGGAGCAGGCAGACCGCAACCCCGAGCGAGGCCGCGTGGAGCAGCGCCCAGGCCGGGTGGCGTCCGTGCTCGATGAGCAGTCGCGCCAGCACCCAGACCGCGGCTCCGAGGAGGAGGAGGGTCGCGAGCGGGAGCGCGTAGACGATCCACCCGGGCCGGCCGAGGCCGAGCAGCGCGCCGGCCCAGGCCCAGGCGATCCGCCGCCCCCGGTAGAAGCGGGTCGGATCGTAGAACGAGAGCAGGAGCGGATCGTTCGCGAGCGCGAGGAAGAACTGACCGTCGTATGGTTCGTCCTCGAGATGGAAGACGTCGTAGTAGAGGGTGAGGCCGGTCCGATCCGCGAACTCGTGCCCGATGTGGTAGGTGGCCGTGACGTCGCCGCCGCGGCGCTGCCCCACGTGGAGCGCGAGCGCGAGTGCGGGGAGCAGCACCGCGAGCGCCGCCCACGGCCAGGCGGCACGCGCGGGCGGCGCGACCTCGCGGGTCGCGGGGGTCGGATCGGCGAGCGTCAGCGTGGACATGGTCCCTCCCAGCGGAGGGACCTATCGGCGAAGGCGGGCCATCCGGGTGAGACCGGTCGGGGAAGCGTCCGGTCCGACAGAGGGGAGGGCCCTTTTCCGCGGCGGAAAAGGGCCCTGACTTCTACTCGCGGAGCTTCTCCAGGCGCTTCTTCGCGCTCTCGGCCATCGCCTTGGCGCGCGGATCGTCGCCCGCGTCCTGCTCGAGCCGGGCCACGAGTTTCTCGAAGAGCGGGATGTCCTTCGTCTCCTCCGCATACATGAGGAGCACGCTCCAGAACATCCGGGCGTCGGACCCGGTGGGAATGCGGCCCGCCTCGAACATCTTGACCAGCGGCCCGCCCACCTTCGCGATCTCCTTGCGGTCCTGGATCTTCCCGACGATCTGCGAGACCTCGAGCCCGATCAGGAGCCCGTCGACCTTCTTCGACGTCTCCTCGGGGAGCTGACCCAGCTCCTTCCGTTTCGCGTTCGCCTGCTCGAGGTTGAAGTGTCTCAGCTCGAGCTGTTGGAGGAACAGGTCGAGCTTCGCGTCCCGCTCGCCGGACGCGGCCTTCTTCTCGAGCGCCAGAAACTCGTCGGCGCGCCCCATCGTGGTCTGGAACGCCTCGACGCTCCGGTTGCCCTGGTGTTTCGCGATCACGTTGCCGTTCTGGTCCATGAACACGAGGTAGGGGAAGCCGCTCCCCCCCTTCTCCCCGAGCAGCGACGGGTAGGGATCGGTCTCGACCCGGCTCGTGTTGTGGCAGAAGAGGACCACCTGTTTGCCGAACTCGGCAAATCCGTCCTTGGAGAGGGCGTCCTTCTCCAGGGCGGTGCAGGGGCCTCAGTGCGCGTAGGAGCGCGTGAAGTAGGCGAAGATCTTCTTGCCGCTCTTCTTCGCCTCCTCGCGCGCCTTGTCGTAGTCCGTGATCCAGTCCGCCTTCTTGAGGAACTCCAGGGACATCTTGGCGTCCCGCTTCTTGATGAGCTCCTCCTGGGTGTCGGCGGCCTTCTGCGGCGCCGGGGCCTTGGGCTTCTCCTCCTGCGCCGGAGCGGCCGGAGCGAGGAGCGCGCCCAGGAGTCCCGCGGCGACGAGGAACCTCCATCGGGTTGCGATCATGAAACGACCTCCATTAGATGATGGCGGATCCCGCGATCCCCGAGCGTTACCCCGCCGGTTCACGACGGGAGAACTATACGACCGCGGCTCCGCGGGCGCCACGAAGCGGTCGCTGCCCTCTTGCCGGCCGATCGCGGATCGATCAATCTGACGTCACCCCGTCCGGCCTCAGGGGAGAGAGAGACCATGCACCGCGCTGGTGTCGTCCCGTCCGTCCTCGCGCTCCTCGTCCCGTCCCTCGTCGCCGGCTGCGCCTCCCGGAAGGGCCCGATCGACTTCGAGGCGGTCATCGACACCGCCAAGGAGCGGGTCTACGCCGCGATCGTCTTCGTGAAGCCGATCCGCGAGGAGTTCGCGGCCGGAGAAAAGCAGCGGCAGGAGGTCTTCGGGAGCGGCGTGATCATCTCGCCCGACGGCCTGGTGGTCACCAACCACCACGTGGCCGAGAAGGCGGCGCGGATCGACTGCGTGCTCTTCGACCGGGAGCAGGTGCCCGCGCGGGTGCTCGGCCTCGATCCCGAGACCGACCTCGCGTTGCTCCGGCTCGAGCGCCCGAGCGGAGCGCCGCCCCTCCCGTTCGCGACCTTCGCTCCGGCGGGCGAGGTCGTGGAAGGGCAGTTCGTGATGGCGATCGGGAGCCCGTTCGGGTTCACCCGCTCGATCTCGCTCGGGGTCATCTCGAACAGCCGCCGCTACATGGGCTTCCGCACCCTCTACAAGTACAACCTCTGGTACCAGACCGACGCCGAGATCAATCCGGGGAACAGCGGCGGCCCGCTCGTGAACACGAAGGGCGAGATCGTCGGGATCAACACGCTCGGCCTCATGGGGACCGGCATCGGGTTCTCGATCCCCGGCGAGGTCGTGCGGGACGTGGTCGCGCGGCTGGAGCGCGACGGCAAGGTGCTCCGCGCCTGGACGGGTCTCGAGTTCCAGGCCCTCAAGGACTTCCAGACCAACACCTTCGCGGCGTCCGAGCGGGGGGTGGTGATCGTGAACGTGGAGGAGCCCTCGCCCGCCTCGGAGGCGGCCGTGCGCGCGGGCGACCTCCTGCTCGCCGTGAACGGCGCGCCGACCGACGTCCCGTTCGTGGAGGACCTCCCAGCGCTCCTCCGCCGTCTCGCGGACCTGCCGCTCGACCGTCCCGCCGCGTTCCGCGTCCGCCGGGGCGCCGAGGAGCGCGAGCTCGCGGTCCAGCCCGCGCTCAAGAGCAGATTCGAAGGCGAGGACTTCGACTGCCGTCGCTGGAACCTCACGGTGAAGGAGATCACCCGCTTCTCCGAGCCCGACCTCTTCTTCCTCCACAGGGGCGGCGTCTTCGTGCAGGGCGTGCGGCGCCCGGGGAACGCCGCCGCCGCCGGGCTGGCGCGCCAGGACATCGTGCTGACCGTGGACCGCGAGGCGATCCGGACCATCGAGGACCTGCGGCGCATCTACGAGCGGGTCGTGAAGGACCGGGCGCGGGAGAAGAAGGTGCTGATCGAGGTGCTCCGGGGAACGCTGAAGAAGTGGGTGGTGCTCGACTACAGCCGCGACTTCGACGAGGAGGGGTAGATGAAGAAGCGAACCGTTCTGGCGGCGATCCTCGGGCTCGCGCTCCCGGCCGCCGCACAGACGGAGCCGCCGGCGCGGCTCCGGGAAGCCGCGGCCCGCTCGCTCGTCCCCGTCCGGTTCCACCTGCGCCGCGTCGAGGGGGAGAGCGTGGGGGACTGGCGGGACCCGGCCTGGCCCTATCAGCGATACCTGCGGGACCGGATCCCGCTCGAGACCGCCGGGCTGGTCCTCGACGCCGAGGGGCGCGTGCTCGTCGCCGACAACCAGCTCGACTTCCGCTGGGTGGAGCGGATCGAGCTCGACGCCGGCGCCGGGCCCGTGCCCGCCCGGCGCGAGCGGGTGCTGCGCGGCGCGCCGGCGCTCGTGCTCCGGGCGGAGTCCGCCGCGGGTCTCGCGCCGGCCCGCTTCGAGGACGCGCCGGCCGTCGACGAGACGACGGTCCTCCACGGCGCCTCCCTCTACCTCCACGAAGGGCGGTGGGTCGTCTGGTCCCGCCGGATGGTGCCGCTGGTCTCCGCCCGGGAGCCGGCTCCCGCGCTCCGCTTCACCTTCGGCTCGCTGGGGTTCGAGTTCGCGTCCGTCTCCTACCAGGGCAGCCTCGATCCGCCCCCGATCTTCCTGGTCGGAACGGCCCAGAGCGGGCCCTTCGCGCTCAGCTTCTTCAACCGGATCGACGTGGACGGAAGTCGCGGGCTCTGGAAGGCGAAGGAGGTCGTCGCGTCCGGCGGCATCGCCGAGGCGGACCTGGAGGCCCTGCGGGCGGAGCTCACGGACTCCTGGAAGCCCGCCTTCCCGCGCGTCACGCTCCGCTATCGTCCCGAGAAGTCGGAGCCCGGCGCGCACCCGTGGTCCTCGATGGTCCGCGGCTTCCGCCCGGACCAGGAGGACCCGGCCGCGCCGGAGACGACCTTCGTGGGCGCGGCGCTGGCCGCGGACCGCATCCTGGTCCCGGCGCGGATCGACCGCGCGAAGGCCGCCCGGATCGACGCGATCCGGGTCCAGGTGGGGGAGAAGACCCTGGAGGGGACGCTGGTGGGCGCGCTGCTCGAATGGGAGGGCTTCCTCGTGCGCACGGCCGGGCCGCTCCCGCTCCACCTCTCCGGCCGGGTGGCGGCCGGTCCGCTCCCCCGGGTCGAGCCCGTGCTCGCGTTCCTTGCCGAGGAGAAGCACGACGCGACGCGGATCACGGTCGAGCCGACCCGCTTCCTGGAGGCGCAGCGGGGGTTCGGGGGCCGCTGGCATCCGACGTCGCAGCGCGTGCTCCGGCCCGGGACCTGGCTGCTCGCGGAGGACGGCGCCGTGCACGGCGCCTGGCTCGCCGAGCGCCGCGCCGAGGAGGAGCAGGAGGACGCGGCGCGCTCGGACCGGAGCCGGTTCTACTCCCGCGGGCCCGACGAGACGCGCTCCCGCTTCGCGGCGTGGTCCGAGGTGGCGGCGCTCCTGACGGAGGCGGAGGCGCTGGACCCGAGCATCGTCGCGCGCGCGAAGGGGGAGGAGAAGCGCCGGGTCTGGCTGGGCGTCGAGACCTCGCCCATGACCCGGGAGCTGGCGAAGAGCCTGAGCTGCTCCGCGGAGACGCGCGGCGGGACGCTGGGCCTGATCGTGAACGTGGTCTATCCGGGCTCTCCCGCGGAGGAGGCGGGGCTCCGCGAGGGGGACGTCCTCCTCAAGGTGAGCCCCAAGGGGCGCCGCGACCCGATCGAGCTTGAGGTGCCCTCGGGCGACGAAGCGATGATGTCGCACGACTACGCCGCGCCGGGCATGGAGGAGGCGATGGAGCGGATGGGGATGCAGCACCCGGAGCGGTGCCCGTGGCCCTCGCAGGACAACCGACTCAACCGGCTCCTGCTCACGCTGGGCGCCGGGCGGGAGACCGAGGTCACGCTCTTCCGGTCCGGGAAGCTGGAGCAGGCGAAGGCGCGGATCGCGGCCGCGCCACCCGACTACGAGAGCGCGCCGCGCGCGACCGCCAAGGAGGCCGGGCTCACGGTGCGGGAGGTCACCTACGAGGTGCGCCGGGCGCTGAAGCTGGAGAAGGACCTGGCCGCGGTGGTGGTCTCGAAGGTCGAGCCGGGGACGCCGGCGGCACAGGCGAAGCTGCGCACCTACGAGCTGATCACCGAGGTGGACGGGAAGCCGGTGGCCTCGCCCGAGGCGCTGAAGAAGGCGCTCGAAGACGCAGCGACGGGCGGGAAGCCCTCGCTGAAGCTGACCGTGCTCCGCCTGGGCAAGAGCCGCTTCGCCGATCTGAAGCTGGAGAAGTGACGGACGCCTGGGCGGCCCTCGCGCCGTCGGGTAGCCTGCCGGCCCCATGGATGCCGGCTGGCCCGACCTCCGCGCCTTCCTCGACGCGCTCCGGCACTCGGGGGAGCTGCGCGTGGTCGAGGCGCCGGTCGATCCGCGCCTCGAGGCGGCCGAGATCCACCGGCGCGTGATCGCGGCGGAGGGTCCCGCGCTCCTCTTCCGGAACCCGAAGGGAAGCCGCTTCCCGCTCGTGACCAACCTCTTCGGCACCCGCCGGCGGGCCGAGCGGGCCTTCGGCGCGCGTCCGCTCCGGCTCGTGCGCGAAGTGGTCGCGCTCGCCGAGACGCTGCTCCCCCCGACCTTCGCGAAGCTCTGGGCCGCGCGCGGGACGCTCCGCGAGCTGGGACGCATCGGGCTCCGCCGCGGCGGGCCGGCGGCGCCCGTGACCGAGGCGCGCCTGGACCCGGTGGACCTCACGGCGCTCCCCGCGACCACGAGCTGGCCCGAGGACGGCGGCCCGTTCCTCACGCTGCCCCTCGTCTACACCGAACACCCCGAGCGGCCCGGGCACAACCTCGGCATCTACCGGATGCAGGTCCACGACGCGACCACCGCCGGCATGCACTGGCAGATCGGGAAGGGCGGCGGCTTCCACTACCACGCCGCGGAGGCCGCCGGCCGCGCGCTCCCGGTGACGGTGTTCCTCGGCGGGCCGCCCGCGCTCCTCCTCTCCGCGGTCGCGCCGCTCCCCGAGAACGTGCCCGAGCTGCTGCTCGCGTCCCTGATCCTCGGGCGCCGGCTGCCGGTCGCGCGCCATCCGGCCGGCCCGCACCCGCTGGTCGCGGACGCCGAGCTCGCGCTGATCGGCCGCGTCGAGCCGCGCGAGCGCCGCGACGAGGGGCCGTTCGGCGACCACTACGGCTACTACTCGCTCCGCCACCCGTACCCGGTCTTCCGCTGCGACGCCGTCTTCCACCGGCGCGACGCCATCTTCCCGGCGACCGTCGTGGGCAAGCCGCGTCAGGAGGACTTCCCGATCGGCGACCTGCTCCAGGAGCTGCTCTCGCCGCTCTTCCCGCTCGTGATGCCCGGCGTGCGCGCCCTCTGGTCCTACGGCGAGACCGGCTTCCACTCGCTCGCGGCGGCCGTCGTCCGCGAGCGCTACCGGCGCGAGGCGATCGGCTCGGGGTTCCGGATCCTCGGCGAGGGGCAGCTCTCGCTCACGAAGTTCCTGCTGGTCCTCGACCGGCCGGTGGAGCTCCGCGACTTCCGGGCGACGCTCGAGCACCTGCTCGAGCGGACGGTGCCCGAGACCGACCTCTTCGTGTTCGCGAACGTGTCGATGGACACGCTCGACTACACGGGCCCGAAGGTGAACGAGGGGAGCAAGGGGATGTGGCTGGGGCTGGGCGATCCGGTGCGGCAGCTCCCGCGCGAATTCCGCGCCGCGGAGCCGCCGCCGGGCGTGCGGGGCGCGCGGGTCTTCTGCGGCGGCTGTCTCGTGGTCGAGGGGCCGGCCTACGCCGAGGAGCCGGGCGCGGCGGCGCGTCTCGCGGCGCACGCCGCCTTCGAGGGCTGGCCGCTGGTGGTGCTGACCGACGACGCGCGGCGCGCGACGGCGAGCGCGGTGAACTTCCTCTGGACGACGTTCACGCGCTTCGAGCCGGCCGCGGACGTGCACGCGGCGGCGGCGCGGGTGACGCGGAACCACGTGGCGCGCACGCCGCCGATCCTGATCGACGCGCGGCTGAAGCCCGGCTTCCCGAAGGAGCTCTTCGCCGACGACGCGACCGCCGCGCTGGTCACAAGCCGCTGGCGCGAGTACTTCCCCGACGGCGGCGTCGCGATGGGCGACTCCGGGCGCGGCCACCTCAGCGCCTGATCGGGCCGGGATCGAGCAGGAATCCGCTGGTCCGACGACACCTGGGTTCCGAATCGGCAACTTGCTCGTGCGGCGCGGAGGATTCTCGCCAACCAGGCGCGGTGCGCGGCGTGCGAGCCTCGACCCACTGCACCTGCGCCGGGGCGCCCGCCGCCGCGAACGCCACACCCATCCCGCCGCGTCCGAGCCGCCCGCTCCGCATGAGCTTCCCTCCCTCCGGTCGCCCATGCCCGCCGCCGGCCGCCGCCTACTTGCGGCCGACCCACGCGGGCATCCTCGCGAGGTGCTCGCGCGCGGCCTGCTCGGCCTCGGCGCGCGGCATCTTCTTCATGCCCATGAAGTAGCCGGCCACGGTCCCCTGGAACACGACCTCGTAGGGCTTGAGCTTCCCGGCCTCGTCGGTGCAGTAGCCGCAGTACATCTGCCCCGGCTTCGCGTCGGTCAGCGGCAACCCGCACGACTGGCACGAGGAGAGCTTCACGTTCGTGTAGAAGTTCAGCCGGTAGCCCTCCGGGTCGTCGATCGCGAAGTCGCGGAGCCCGTAGAACTCGGTGGTCGGGCTCATGAGCGGGCGCCCGCCCCGCGACTTCACGCGCTCGTGATAGGCGTCCACATCCGGCACCTCGACGTAGATCGTGACCCCGACGCCCGGACGGTTCTTCGCCAGGTCCTCGACGGCGCGCTTGAGCAGCGCGACCTGCTCGGGCGTGCCGTGCGAGCACCCGGCCACCTGCTCCGCGCCCATCGCGGCGCCCAGCATCACCGATTGCCGGTCGAGGACCAGGTTCGCCCACAGCGGCCGGTCCGCGTCCGGCCAGACGGACTCCAGCTCGAAGCCGAGCACGTTCCGGTAGAAGGCCACGCTCTTGCTCATGTCCTTCGACGTCAGCGAAACCGCGAGAGGGTAATGGCCCTTGGGAGTCGACATGGAGCCTCCAGTGACGTTCCCCACCGCCCGTGGGACGAGGGCCGCGATTCTACGGCGGGCCGAAAAGGTCCTACAGGATCTCCCGGAAGGCCGTGTCCAGGTCG
>Ga0187892_10006254_pt1 | contig 17871 bp, 23 predicted proteins | sample MA1701073metaG_FD_139345 | JGI IMG/M metagenome (GOLD analysis project Ga0187892, IMG submission 139345) | Bio-ooze microbial communities from a basaltic lava cave in the Kipuka Kanohina Cave System on the Island of Hawaii, USA - MA170107-3 metaG ... | reverse complement strand
TCGATGCGTGCTGTCTTGGCCACCCGGCACCTCTGCCTCTCGACTGTACGGACATTGTACGGAGAGTCGATGCCGGTACGTGCGAGAACGTCGCAGTGGACGCGGCGGAACTCGATCGGCGGGTCAGGCTCGATGCGTTCGAGTGGCTTCGGCCCCAGGTCGCGTTGCGGGGCGAGGAGCTACCGGTCGGCGTCCGTCGCCAGGGCTTCACCTTCGATGGCCGCCGGCGACACGTCGGCCGCCGCTGATGAGCCAGCCATTCTCCCAGCCGTGCCGCTGACCAGCACGACCGTGCCCGTCGTGGAGGGGCGGGACGTCCCGGGGTGTCAGCAGCAATGGAACGAAGAGTCACGGTAAGGTGCTCGAACTGACGATCGCTACGCGATCCGGTCAAGAAGCTGACGGGGCGTGATCGCCCGTCGTGTGAGGTCGGCGCTGAGGAGGTCGTCATCGCCGGTGACGATGAAGGCATCGGCTGCGTCGTCGCCGGGGGCGTCGGCGCAGTGCCAGTAGCCGAGCACCAGTTCGGGATCGTCGTCGACGAGCGTCGTTGGCCAACGGTGCTTGCCTTCGACACGAACGGCCTGCTCGACCCGGTGGGCGGCGGCGCGCTGATCTGGACTGGTATCGCCTCGGGCCTCGTCAGGGTAGAGGTGGAGGCCCGGACAGGCGCTCCCCCCGAGGTCCCGGTCGATGCATGGGATGAAATCGCCGAGATCACCCTCGTGTTCGCCGAGCCCGAGCCCCGTGACGACCCTCTCGCCCGATTCGATTCCGCGCCGCTCCCGCCGGACAGACGATCCGAGTCGCCGCGTTGATGGCAGATGTCGCCGACCCCTTCGCCCCCGTTGAACTCTCGCGGCTGGGTGCGTACCGAGTTCGAGCACACGCTCGCGGCCGTGACCACAAGGTTGACGGTGTCGACCTCGAGCCAGTTGAGGAGTATTTCCTGATCGCGTGGCCGGCACCGCCCGGCCCCGCCGTCATTCACAAGCAGAGTGACCGCTTCGGGTGCCGACAGGAGGATGTCAGCGGGGTGAGCTGTCGCTGACAGCGGCAAGCCGCGAAGAAATCGGTCAGAAATCAGCCTGGCGGCGGGCCTGGGAGCAACCGGCGCCGCTCGTGTGCCTGTTGCGGCACCGAGCCTGGTGGTATCGCCCGGCTTGGGCGATCTTCATCGTGGGCGATGACCCCGGGGTCTCTCAGTTTCACTGTTGCAATGGACGATCCGCAGATGCTCCGGTCTGACCTCTCCGTCGACGTCATCGACGACATCCGGCGCAGCTGCGCGACCCGACTCGTTCGGCAACGCCTCCACCAACTCGCTTGACGCGGCCCACATACTCCCCGACGCTCACCCATTGGGCGCGCCCGTCGTGAGCAACGGACGTGGGCGGCGAGCGCGAAGGGCAGAGTTATCGGCTGTCGTTGAGGTCACCAAGGCGGCTCGATGGCGAGAGCCGGCATCCCGACGAAGGCTAGACATCGGACAGCGTCAGGAGCCGGAGTCGACGACACGGCCGGGCGGGCTCTCCGGCCGGCTGACACGGAGTACAGGGTGGGTTCCACGAACCGATCGGGAACCCAAAGTCCATCTGGGCCTTGACTTTGAAGGAGAAGTCGGCGGGGGCCGTGGAGGTCGAACTCGCCGACAGTCCCACGGTGAGGCCGACGTCACCGCAGCCGGCCCCGGCTTCCCCGTCGATGGCAGCCGAGACGGAGAACGCCGGCGAGGAGCGGACGGCGACACGGTGACCACCACGTCACCCGACGCGGACACCCTCGCCGTGCAGATCCCGAGGGCTGGCCTACTGGTTGGTAACTGCGCGCGACGCTCGTGCGTCCTGGATCGTCACCACAACCACGCGGTCATCCTCGACGAGGTGTCTGTAGACCAGGATCATCCAGCGCCACGGGCCTACGACGAAGCGGAACCCATCCCACCGCCCGTGCAGTGCGGGTCCGAGCAGCGGAAAGGTACGGAGCGGCTCAAGGCTGGCCCGCACCCGGCCCGCCGTGTCGGGCGGGAGGCTGTGGGTGAGCATCATCCGGCGCAGATCCTCCACTGCCGCCTGGGCCAGCTCGACGCGAGCCAAGGGAAGCCCTACAGCTTGTCGAGGGCGATCGTCTCGCCGGTGTCGGCCTGACCGACGCCCAACTGCGCCCGCTCCCACGCCCCGTCGATCCCGTCGAGCACGGCCACCACGTTCGCGGGGTCGGGATCGGCGCCGTCGATGGCCGTTGACAGCAGCGAGCGAGCCAGCGTGCCCTCGTTGACGTGCACCCGAGCGGCGAGACGGGAGAGCTTGGCGGCATGCGCTTCGTCGAGCGTGATGTTGAGGCGCTGCGAACTCACCTCGTCAGGTTACACGGACTGACGCGGTTCGTGTACCTACGCGTGCAAGAGCCGCCGCTGTACGACTCGAGCACCGGCTGGGAGTTCCACGCCCCGAGGTTGCGGATCCCGAGGCCGCACGGGCTGGCGTAGACGGCGGCCGAACTGGATCGGCGACTCACAGGCGAATCGGTTGCAGCTGCCATCGGAGGGGTCGAACGAGCCGACGAAGCGAAGGTTGTCCTATGGCGAAGCGTGCGGAGTGCCCCGCGGGGTGGTGCCTGCCCTGCCCAGGTGGGCCCGGCGAATGTCGTGAACGTGCCGCCAGCTTGGTGCTGGCGCACAACGCTCGTGGGCTCCTGGCAGCCGATGTTGATCCGGCCGCACCGCGAGCGACGTTGAGCGCCCGGTAGTACGAGCAGGGCTCGCCCTTGGTGTCGACCCGGTAGGAGCAGTTGTCCTGGCCGTGGAGGTGGAGGTTGTGCCGTCGGCGGGAATCGCGGCGTCCCAGCCCGTGCGGATGTCATGCGGACCCGCAACTCGACCGTGGAGTAGTCCGTCGTCGCGACCGGAATCCCCGGAAGCTGATCGGGATCGACGATCGGCGTCGGCCAGGGCAGCGGCCCCGTCGACGCCGGGATACGGGCCTGGAGGCGACCCGATGCCTCCGGGTGGTTGAGGGCGGCCATGGGAATGGTCCGCTGGCTGCAGGCGGCGTTGTCGAACGTTCGGAAGCCGAGGTCGGCGCGCATCCACCCGGCGGTCGCCAGCTGCACGACGTTCAGACCGGGACCGGCAATCGGTCAGCCCGGGGCCGGCGGGATGAGGTGGCCATACGTATCGTCGAACTGGTCCTGGTCCTCGATTGCGACCGCCTGAGCGAGACGGCTCATCACAACGGTGAACCGGTCGAAGAACCCGATTCGGCCCAACACCATCAGCCACGGTGGGTCTGCCCAGTCCTGGATGAAGCCAACCGGCGATGCCCACTCCAGGCCCTCGTCGGAACTGCAACTTCCTCCCATCGGCGAGACGGTCTCAGGAGGACAGAGGCGGAGCCGGACATCGGCGAAGTAGACGCGCCGCAGGCCGCCGGCGATCTTGATCAACATGTCGGGACCGTCCGTGGGGTCGACACCCACCTCCTGCGCCATCCAGTCGAAGCAAAGGGTGTAGCTCGACCCTGAGTCGACGAGAGCGCCGACCTTCGAACCCTCGCGCCCGTTCGGACCAATCAGCCGCGCCTCGACCAGGGGACGGAGAACTGTCACGCCGAGAGGGTTCTCGTCCGGGTCTCGCTCCTTGACGTACGGGAACAGCCAGGGGAAATCCCGAGGCATCGCGCCGACTTAGCCGAAGCCGACGAGTTCGGGCTCGGCGGGGCCAGGCGCCCGGAGGATTGTGGCGTCGTCGATGCCCCGATCGTGCAGTGCCATCACCAAGGCGTACGGCGTCTCCCGCACCTCGACAACACGCCCACCCCGGAGCGCGACCCACTGGCCGGCGCACTCGCGAAGCTCTTGGGAGAGGTCCACGGGCTCCATCTTTCTGCCTGTTGCCACAGTCCAATCGTACGCAGTTGGAGCGACGCGCACGCGCATCACTTTCACCCGCGGGAGCGCCGTGCGATTACTGCTTTCGTGTGTCTCCGACCTATACTTGCTGGTCAGAGTCACTGAGAGCCCGAGGTCGGACTCGAACCGACGACCTGCTCATTACGAGCAATCTCGCGCTGAGCGCTGTGCGGACCTGCGACGACGCTGGTCAGCGGCGAGCGCTGTGCGTCGAATGAGTAGGTGTACGCCTGGACCCGTTCGCTTGGTTTCAGGTCCATGATGGTTGCCGCCCCACGGGGCCGAGCGAGTCAGTCCTCGGGTGGCGACCACTCCAGAGCCGCAGCCTCGACGGCTGATGGGCGGCGAAGCGATCGACTAGTGCATCGAGCAGCGCCGGGATCTTGGGGCGCATGCGACCCAGTGCCATCGCTGCCAAGACCGCAGGGTCGCGCTCGCCGGCGATGAGCGCCCCCGATCATGTCCCGTCTCGATTTGCCGAGCACCCTGGAGGCGAAGAGCACCTGGCGTTAACTAACGATGACGTCTGCTTTGCCAGCACAGCCTGGCCGAAATGCAGGAAACATCGGCCCCGTCCTTTCGGCGGCTCAGTGCTTTCCATATGGAAGCCTCACAGTCGCCACGGTAGGTGCCGCAAGGGGGCCGGCATCTACACAATCTGAAGTTTCATCACGCCACCGCGTCAGCCGGCTGGGGCAGCATCTCTGGTCCGAGAAGGGACTGGGATACCCTCCGGCGAAAGACTCTTATGCGTCAAGTCGCGTTGTCACCTAGCCCAAGTCTGCGATGCCCTCATCGACGATGAATTTCTCGGTGAGCGACCGAGCGGACTCGTCGGAGTACTGTTGAGGTGGAGAATTCATGAAGTAGGCGGACGGTCCCAGAAGCGGCCCACCAATATTCCGATCTAGGGCCAGCTTGGCACATCGGATAGCATCAATCACAACTCCTGCTGAGTTTGGAGCATCCCAGACCTCAAGTTTGAGTTCGAGGTTCAGCGGAATGTCACAGAAGTTCCGCCCCTCTAAACGAATGAAGGCCCATTTACGATCCTCGAGCCAGGGCACGTGGTCCGTTGGACCAATATGCACATCATCCGGAGCCATGCTGCGATCGAGCTGGCTGGTCACTGCCTGGGTCTTACTAATTCTCTTTGACACGAGGCGCTCGCGCTCGAGCATATTCTTGAAGTTCATGTTGCCACCAACATTCAACTGATACGTGCGATCCAGCACCAATCCGCGGTCCTCAAACAATCGGGCAAGGACGCGATGCACGATACTGGATCCCAATTGCGTTTTAATGTCGTCGCCTATGATCGGAACACCGGCATCACTGAACCGCTGGGCCCAAGCGGAATCGGACGCAATAAACACGGGGACCGCATTGATAAAGGCAACGCCTGCCTCAAGGCAGGCTACGGCGTAGTGCTTCTGCGCTTGATCAGATCCAGCGGGAACGTAAGACACCAAGACGTCTGCTTTGGTGGCGCGAAGCTCGGCTGCAATATCGATTGCCTCTACGAGCGACTCCTCAATCGAGTTGCGATAATAGTCACCGAGGCCATCGAGTGTTGGCCCGCGTCCAACAATGACGCCTAGCTCACCCACGCGAGCGATACGAATCGTGTTGTTGGGTCCAGCAAAGATTGCCTTACCCAAATCAAGCCCGACCTTCGCTGCGTCCACATCAAAGGCCGCAACAATCTCGACATCACGGACGTGATACCCGCCTAAAGATACGTGCATGAGACCCGGTACAGTCTCGGATGGGTCGGCGCATCGATAGTACTCGATGCCCTGCACTAGAGCACTAGCGCAATTCCCAATGCCGACAATCGCTACGCGTACTTTACGAGACGACGAAACCAGCGGATTAGCCTCCATCCCGCCCCCGTGAGGGTCCTTGGCGTCCCTAGCGTCACCGTACGCTTTCCCATCCCCAACCGCCTCCCGAGCTACCCGGCGGACATCGAGGTCACGGTCGTCGCAAAGCTGGGCCAGCACCGTCTCGAGTTCTTGGCTGCGGACGACAAGTTCCAGCTGCCTCGCAGCGCCGGCTGCCGCGAGCCGGACTTCAGAACTCGAACTTCGCGCGGCCGCTTCGACGACGCGCACCGCAGCTTGGTTGTCGCGGTCTCGCTCACCACTGAAGGCCGCTAGCCATGCGGCCTTCGCCGCCCGAGCGGGATCATCGCCCCTCACGGCAGCAGTTAGGGCAACGACCTGTGTCTCCGACAGGTCTAGCGCGATCGAGTAGTCGGGCTCGTCTGCCTCGAGCGCACCCAACACGACTGAGTCGTCGATCACTGGACCGCTGGTTGAACGTGCATACTACGACGCATGGTACTAACCTCGTCGGAGCTAAGCGTCGGCAAAGGGGGTGGAGGGCCAAGTTGCCGCGTACTGCTCACCATCAGGCGGCCTGGCTCGTCCGTGTGCACTGCCACCCCGAGGACGTGGCCCAACTCATGGGCTAGCGTCCATTCCGTCGCCCTGGAGGCAATTATGCAACCTGGATGCTCATCGGGATGGACCGCACACCCGTCGACGAACGGGATCGTCGCTCGCACGAAGTATACGGCGACGTCCCGGTTGGACTTCCTGTCGTTCAGCCCGAACAGCCGTTGTTGGTCATGAGTCAGTTCCCCACTGCAATTACCCACGCGCGGCACCCGCAACGTCTCCGGCACGTCCTCCAGGAGGCTCTCTTCCATCACAACAATCTCAATACCTGCCGCCTCGAGCACATTCTTCGCCCTCTCGACGGAGATTTCAATCGGGACATCAGGACTCACAACGACATACAGTCGCACGCTGGCAGTCAGGCGGGCCATCGTTTCCAACTTACGCTCGGCGTTGGGCAACTCTGGGATGAGACCGGACGGTGTGAAAGTGTTGGTACCATCGGCGTCGGAGGACACACTTGACCTTCCTTACTAAAGTAAACCGGACAGGAAGTCTCGCAGACAGCGGGCGATCTCTGGAAATCAAACTCGACGTTGGCAGAACCCTCGCTGTGCTCGCCATGGGAATGGTCGTATTGCTCTTCTCTCTTATCCTCCACCTCAATGAGAAGAGCGATGCAGCGACGGCATTCTTCGCCCTCGGCGAGGCAATCGTGGTTGGCGGACTGGGCGTCGTGGTAGGCGAAAAGAATGGCGCAACTGCAGCCGAAACGCACCTCCACTAGGTTGGGCGAGGCAACCCACCTGTCCTATCCGAGCGAACGTTACTTCCGAGTTCGCGCTTGTCACAGGTGGCTGCGGCTGGACGACACCTAGGACATCCGCAACTTCACGGGGCTGCGAGCATCTGTTAGCCATACTCGAACTAGCCTGCGCCTTTCCTGGACAGAATCCACGTACTCCGTCCGACCATGCAAGATGCTGCGATTATTGATAAGGAGCATTTCGCCCGGCGAGAGAGTCAACGCTACTCGCGTGCCATCCTCGTTTGCCACAGCGTCGAACGCATCGAGGGCATTCCGAGAAAGTTCGTCCATGACATAGCCCGCCTTTTCATAGCCGCAGTCGATGTAGTAGCGTAGATACCGAATAAGCGTTCCGTCTCGCTTCTCGCATATCACTGGGAACGTCGAAAACTCCAGCTCACCTGCCACCACACCACCCCTCCGATGGAAGGGAAACGGTTGATGTAGTCGCGAAGCGAGGTCGGGTGCGGATTGTTCTAGACGGCGTACAATCATGCGGCCGCTTACAAGCTCCGACGCACCGCCAGCACAGGCTCTCTGGACGCAATATAGAGCAATGTATCTAGGTACGTCGACTTCGTAAGAATTGTCTGTATGAAATCCAGTCGCTTGGTTGGTGACAGAAAACCGTGCCCCGTTGACAATCGCGCCACCCTTGTCTATGACGTCATAGATGACAGTTCCGTGGACATCCTGAGGCATTGTCTCTCCGACCATGCACCCAAATAACCAGGCTTGACGCCGGGAACGACATACCAGGTCAGCGTCAGGAATCCTCAACCCCGATATCACTGCGAAGCCGGGCTCAATGTCAAGGCGGTGGCGTACACGCGCAACAGTGGGACTCCAATCGCCGTCAACCGAAGCGTCCCACCCGATACGTTCGGCGGCCCGCGCGAGCGATTCGGCAAGGCGCGGCGGAACAGCGACGCGCGCTGCGTCGAGCACGGATTGCCCCGCCCAGACCATCCCGTATCTACTCCTTGGCACTGTCGGAACTTTAACCCTCGATATCAGGACGTGCCGAAGCCGCCCAGAATGACTGAAAGCGGAATGTAACATCTCTCATATCGATGCTTGGGCGCGGGCGCGGGCTAACGTTCGCATCCGCAGCACCGGTCATCCAGACAAGAATCGGCCCGAGCCGACCACGGCAGTCTGATAACACAGTCGACAGTTCTGCCTCGGTTCTGGCTTCATACGCGCATTGGTAGCCCATCCCTCGAACCATCAGATCTATCGACTGTGGGGTACACGGGATGATTTGTCCGCCGGAACTCTCGTATACGCCGTTGGCGTACACGTAATGTATGACGTCGAGTCCATTGGAGCCACAGTACAACGCACCAGAAAGTCCCATGAGAAAATTTCCATCACCCTCGAGGACGCTGGCCTTGCCTCCTACTCGGCAACTTACATACCCGGCCGCCATTGCCGATGCAAGCCCCATTCCACCGAAGAGATAGAAGTTGCCCGCCGAATCTGCCCGTTGAATAATCTCACGAATGAGGTACCCGTTACCAACGAAGAGTGCGCGCTTCTCAGTGGCTGACCAGCGAGAAACGGTCTCGGCAATGAAGCCCCGGGTAAGCCTACGGTTCATGTCGGCATCACAAGAATGGAGGTGATTGCGTTCTGTTCAAACGCGCGATTTATCCTCTTCACGAAATGGGACTCTTCCGTCGATTCGTCGATGCTGAGGATTTCATCGCTGAAAAGACCGAGGGCCGCACGCGTGCGATCGCCCCACACCGTGTGATGGGGAAGAGTGTCTGGGCCTGATCCGGCCCACCCTATCAAGACAACAAGTGGCATCCGGCTAGCCATCGCTAAGGACAGCAGTGCATCCAACGCGTTTCCTAGTCCCGCGTTCTTCATGAACACGAGTGGCCGATGTCCGCGCAAGTAGGCACCAAGCGCCGCCGCCACTGCTAGGTCCTCGCGGGGCAGGATGATGGTGGGCATCTGAGATGCCAATGCATCCAGAACTGATACCAGAACCGAGTCCGGTACGCCGTAAGCAATATCGACAACCGACTTGGATAGGGCCCGAACGAGGACATCGCAAACACCAAGTCGGCTGCCGGTTTGCGTCGGTATCAGTGCACTTTGGTCGCCAGTGGCCCGCAACTAATCCTCCCCCCCCCCCGTTTGCGTGACTTATCCTACGGCTCGGAGGCGGTGCGCGCGTTCCCGACCACCAAACGATACCAGGGGGGAACCCCCATCAGATCGCGGACTTGTACGAACGAGACCGTTGACATCCTGTACGGACGCTATCGAGGTTGAAGCATCACTTCCCGTACGCGATCTCATCAGCAAGGCCATCGTTGATCGCATCGCAGCTACAGCTGCTCGGATTGCGTAGTTGGCGAAAACTACAACGCGAAAACCAGCTGAAAACAGCTCATCCACTCGAATCGAATCGTAGGTTGTAGGGACAGCCATCAGCGGAACCGGGCTGTTCCAAGCGGCAGCGAACGCCAATACCTCGGCAGGGTCGCGTTTGACGGAGTGGATTAGGATGGCGTCCGCGCCGGCCTCGGCGTAGGCGCTTGCTCGTTCGAGAGCCTCTTCGATCCCGTGCTGCTGGACTAGAGCCTCTGTGCGTGCGACCACAAGAAGCTCGCGCGAACTCCGAGCGGACTTCGCTGCTGCGACCTTCGATGCGTGCTCCTGCGCGGGCGTAAGTTCATGCCGTTCACCGTACAGGCTAGAGCGCTTGGGATAGGCGTTGTCCTCGATACAAACGCCTTTGACGCCGATTGATTCGGCTCGCTGAACCAGCTTTGCGACGGCACGCTCATCTCCAAACCCATTATCACAGTCTGCAATGACCGCTAGGGACGAGGCGGAGACGATCCGCTCCCAAATAGATAGAAGAGCGGTAATGGAGAGACAACCGGCGTCGGGAAGCCCGCAAGCAGCCGAGATGGAGTAGCTACTCGCCCACAGCCCATCAAAACCGGTCTCCTCGGCAAGTAATGAACTTGCTCCATCGAAGACGCCCGCCAAGATGATGGTATCTAGTTCGCCCCCCCATAGGCCGCCGGAATGCGCGCTCATGCCCTCCGTCCTTTCCGGTTGACCTTGAGAGTCTGGAACATCATGACCCACCCCGCCGCTGGTTGGCCGGTGGCCCGCCTTGGGATCGGTACCGTCGGCGGCCTTACACACTCACCCTACCTGCTTCCCCAAGGACTGACGGTGGATCGCCGATTCCAGCGCTCGCCAAAGCGGCCCGCAGTCGCAGTAGCCCAGAGATAACCGAGTCCTCAAGCAGGTCTTCCGACGCCAGAAGTTCGTCTAGTCCAGCGAGACGAATTGGCCAAGGCCTGATGTCCTCACCGATCTCGAGCTGCTGCTCGGAGAGCGCAGGGTCGTATACAACGAAGTGATGGATCCTGTGCCGTACCTTGAGCATCGGAATAGAGACTGAGAAGAGCTGAAGCCTATCGGCGAGGAGCCCCAGTTCTTCACGCAGTTCACGCCGTCCTGCCTCCTCTGGAGATTCGCCGTCCTCAATTGTGCCAGAAACAACGCGCAAAATGGTGGCGTCAACCTCGCGACGATACTCTTGGATCATTACAACCTCTGACATGGCCAGCACGGGGTACACGCGAACAATGTCAGGCACCGCCGCGAGTTCTTGGACAAAGGTCGTCCCTTCGGCAAGAACGACTGTCCGTCGGTAGATCTCAAAGATCAGGCCTTTGAAGCAGAGGCTACCAGGATCTGCCCAGGTCATGATCGGACACGTCTCGGGTCACCCGCAAATATCGAGGGCATCGCCGTCGTCGATGCGACGGGGGATCGGCATCTTTCTCGGAAGGTCCGCATAGGAAGTGAGACCATCGTACCGTTCAGGCGCTGCGATGGGACAGGAGACGCTCCTCCTGGTGCTCGCAGCGCGTAGCGGGCAGGGGTCGCCAGAGAGAACTCGATCGTAGGACACGTTCGGGTTGGCTGGGGTCGTTGTGTAACCGCCGCCCCCCCGCTAGACGGGCGTGGGGTCGGAGCGACGTGTGCCCAGCCTAGCCGTGTCGCCCCTCATCGGCCGAAGTCGAGCCCGGGCGGGTCGCGTCCGAGGAGTAGCGCGGGGCGGTGGTCGTTCATGGCGCTGGTCAACGCGCAATCCAGGTCATGGGGGTCGCCGATGCGATCGAACAGGCCGGTCGATGTCGAGGTCCTCGCCGATGGCCACGAGTGCCGGCCCGGCATCAAGTCGCGACCGCCAGCGAGTCCCACGCAAGGCGGTCGGCGTACCACTCCGGTCGGAGACCGAGGGCGGACTCGGCGCCTGTCGACCGGTCGCTGAGTACCTGATGTGGGTGGTCGTCCCGCCAGGTCTCGACCTCCCACGCGATGGCACACCAGACCTGCCGGGCGGCAGTACTTCCGGCGGGTGGCCCAGGGCCGCCAGATGGGCCCGCCCTGCTGTTCGCGGGGCCATTGCGACCACGCGTTCCGCGCGCACGTCCTGCCACCGCATGGTCGAGGTCCTGGACCGACCTCTCCAGGTCGTCGAGCACTGGTCTCCGCTTGGTGAGGGTGGTCATCCGGGCGCGCTGAGCGGCGGTCTCTCGGTCGACAGCTCGTCGGGCGTCCCGTTCCCATTCGATGCCCGAGGACAGCCGGCTGAGCCTGCGCGCTTGATGGGTGGCATGTTCGATGGCGTCGTGGTCCCGCCAGCCCCAGTGGCGGCGGCGGGCGCGTTCCACGTCGGCAGCCGCCGCCGTCGCTTGCGTCCGGGCCTCGGTCCGTGAGCGCTTGGCATCGGCCAGATCCTTGCGGGCCCGGGCATGCTCGCCGACGCCGTGCTCGGCGCTGGCTGCTGGGACGAAAGCGTGGCGCGGGCCATCGCCCGCTACACCACGAACGGCTGGTAGTGGCATTCGACATTGACGACCGAGGCGAGAAGGCGCAGCGGTGCCGGCCAACGTTCTGGCGGCCGCGCCACCTGCTCAGGCGTTCCCGTCCTGACCTCAGCTTCTCAGAGCGCATCCCTAGCCTGGGAGTCATCGACCCTGCTCGGCCCAATCACGCCTGCCAATTCCTTGAGAATCTCTCGACCGACCTCAGTGGTCCAATACATCGTCTCTGACGTAGCGGATGGGTCACCCTCCGCCGTTTGATATTCAGTGTCGATCTCAATCTCGATCGTCACCTCGACTTCCTGCTCACTGTGGACGAGGCCGCTTCGAACGAGACCCGCGATGGCGTGACGAAAGGCCGGCTCGCTGAAACCGGAGCGTTGCCGATTACGTGTCGCGATGAGGTGAGACTCGGCAACGCCCGGCAGCCGTCCTGGCTTGGCGAACACAAGCTCCGGTTCCCTGGCCTCTCTTCTCTTCTGCCCCACCAAGATCGCATTCAGTACTCGCACGTGGATCGGCTCAAGGTCTCTGACCGCTGCAATCCTCATCCATGCCGTGTCGATTGCGGCGTCGTCGTCAGTTGCAAGGTAAACATTCAGGCGGGTCCGACCCCCCTTCGTTGCTCACGGACCGGCCGGTAGCCACGGTCCTGTCGTGAACAGCTGGACGAGGACGTCGAGCAGGTTTTGGTTCTGCTTGGCCGCCGTTTGCAGGTAGCTGCGGATCCGGGCGAAGTCCTCGGCGCCGTGGTCGCTCTGGAACGATCCGCTGATCTTCTGCTGGAGCTTGACCATGCGCAGGTCCCTCTCCGACCCGTTGTTGGTGAACGGCACGCGGGTGTCGGTGAGGAACCGCAGGACGTCGGGCTTGCGCTCGGTCATGCGGGTTGCCAGGTTCCAGGCCTGGCGCTGGTGCTCACGCCAGCCGCCCTGGCCCCGTCGCCGGGGCGGCGGCCCGTCGGGCAGCACGGCGAAGGCCTGGGCCAGCGCCTCGTCGTAGCGGGCCTCGAAGCGGGCGGCGGCCTCCCCCGCCACGGCCGCCTCGCCCTTGGTCCGGGCGGCGTCCGCTGCGGCCTTGGCCTCGAACAGGCAGGCGGTCATGGCCTTGGTCCAGGAGGCCTGGTCCCACACCGCCCCGACGGCGGCCAGGTGGCGGACGAGGTGGGCGTTGCACTGAGCGTGGGAAGCCTCGGCAAGGGTGTCGTAGAGCGCCAGGCCGTCATGGACGATGACCCCCCGGTAGCCGGGGAGCACGCCGATGTCGGCGACCGCCTCCTTGCCCCGGCTCCGGTGGCAGACGATGAGGCTCAGCGCCGGCGTGCTCAGCACGTGGAACCAGCGCTTGGCCACCCCGACCCGCCCGCCGGTCTCGTCGGCGCCCACCACCGGGGAGCGGCCCACGAGGGTGGCGAGGTGGCCGACGAAGGGGACCAGGGCGGTGCCGGCCTCGGCCACCAGGCCCGACAGCCAGCCCGTCGACACGGCCACGCCCAGCACGTCGGAGAGCAGCTCGGCGCAGCGCTCCACCGGCAGGTGCTGGCGGCAGAGCATGTAGGTGGCCAGCGCCCGCAGCCGCGGCCCGTAGCAGGCCGGGGCGGTGGCCTCGGGCGGGAACTCGCCGGCGGTCGTCCGCCCGCAGCCACAACGCCGGCGCTCGGCGGTGTGCTCGGTGACGAACGGTTTCGGCTCGGGGATGTCGAAGACCTGGCGGGACTCGCCCCCCACCACCTCGGCGCCGTCGAGGTCGGCCCCGCACCCGCCGCACGCCCGGGGGACGTGGAGGACCCGAACGTCGGGGTCGGGGACGGGCACCAGGCGGTGGCCTTCGGCCCCGCGCTGCTTGCCTCGCCGGCGCCCGCCGGCCTTGGGCTTGGCATCGGCCCGCTGCGCCCGCCGGGCCTGGGTGTCGCCCGACGGCGGCTTCGACGAGTTGGCCGAGTCACGCGACGCCTCGGCCTCCAGCCGCTCCACCTTGGCCATGAGCAGCTCGATCATCGACGCCTGCGCCATCACCAGCTCGACGAGCTCGGCGTGTGGGAGAACCGCCAGCTCCGACGCCGTGAACACCCGCCCCGGCCCTGCCTCCACAGGGAACGGTCTACTCCACCGCGCGCGTTCAGTGGTGGATACTCACACTACGCGCGAATTGGCTGCTCAGAGGCCCTGAATGTTTACGTTGCAAGCGCCTGCGCTAGGCAGCGGCCGAGATACTGGACCTTCTCGTCATAGCGTGCCTGCTGTGCAACGCTGACGATCTCGTCTACGAGCTCAGCTGCGGCGTCACTCTCGTCGATGCGCGCCTGTGCACTCTCAGCCGACAGACCCGCTTCCGTGGCGGCATCGCCAAGTATCTCCAACCGGCGAGCACTCCGCCGTGCCGCCCGCTCGTCTAGATACTCGGTGACGTACTCGCCCCGACTGCCGAGCGATAGTTTCAACCCAAGCCGCACAAGAGATCCAGCGTGGGAGGGAAGGCCAGCTGCGTCGGTCATGATATTCTCCAGTCGCGGGCGTCGACTATCGGCCTCGAACCGGTAGTGGAGTTACGGTTCCAAGAGCATCACGCGAAGGTGCGCGCTCAGGCGAGCCTCCCAGGTTTAGGCTGACGATGCTCGCCGGTGAACCGACCGCACTTGTCGCGCTCCAGTCGACCCATCGGTCCACATAATTGCGTCCCAGTCCAGCATCAGTGGCGGCAGCTTCGATGGGATCGCCAGCGCTCGGCGAATGCTTTTTGATCGCCTGTAGGAGCCACACAGCGCTCTCGTTTCCTACGTGAACTGGCTCTTGCTTGTTCCATCCGCGAGCTGATATCTGCTTGTATAGGCTCCTCGCCTGGTCCGCGTCGATCACTCCTAAGTGGCGGAAACGTACCACAAGAGACTTAATAGCGATGCCCCAATGCCCTTTCAACTGCGCCAATGTCGTTAGCGTGACGCGGCTGCCATGTTCGGACAGATGAGCGAGAATAGCGTCACCGGGAGCCAAGAATGCGCCGGCGAACAGGTGCGCCTGCCTTTCAACTCGTGTCGCCTCCTCGGCGGTCTGAGGCGGACCAAGAGCTGCATGCAGGGCCAGATGGCCTAGTTCATGCGAGACTGTGAACCGTTGGCGGTCACCTGGCACGTGTCGCTCCGGGTCGTTTGACGGACGGCTTACAGAGATCACTGGAGTCAGATTCGATCGCGTTGACAACCCAAGATGACGACCGAGTTCTTCCCGCATCGGAAGGACGATGCATCCGAGGCGTTCAGCAGCGCGAATTGTGTTGCCTACGACTTCGCCATCGTCGATCTGGGCTGCCGCCCGCACGTCGGCGGCAAATTGTTCGATGTCATCATCGTCCGACAAGTCACCGCTGAAAGTCGGGACAATATCTGGGATCGTGCGAAGGCCGAGAAGGTCGACGACCTCCATCACCAGCATGGCTTCGGCGAGTTGCCGATCCACGCTCCGCTTCGGCGCGTCCGCGTAGGCACGGAGCCAAGGCCTGCTCGATGGCACCAGTTCAACCGGCGCCAAAAGGAACCGAGGCGAGCAATTAAGGACTCGACCAATGACATCGAGAAGGGACTCGGAGACCGCCGTTTGTCCATTCTCCAGCTTCGATACTGATCCCGTGGCGATTCCCACACGCTCTGCAAACTCGACCTGTCCTAGTCCGGCCACAAGTCGAAGGCGACGGACTCGTTCCCCCAGTGTGCGCGCTCCCATGGCCCATCCTTTCGTAGGAATTCGGGGGCAAACGCCGTTTCTCAGGAGTCGCGGATACCGGTGCCAGCCTCGACGTTCTCGCCGTCGAATCCTTCGAGTGGTTCCTCAGTCGGCTGGAACCCGCTCGGAGGTGCGTGCTCGCCCCCTAGTGGGATGGGTGTTCCAAGATCGAGGTAGCCTGGCTGACCTTCGTGATAGCCGGTGATCTCAGCAATCAAGATCTCGGCGATCAGTCCGTCTTGTGTTGGAATCCACGCAAATACCCACGGCTCCTCCTGATATAGCGGGAGTTCATCGTCGGCAAGCGCCGATTCAGTGCTGCACATCACTCGTATCTCGCCGATACCTGTCCGCCTCGCTCGGAGGACTCGATATCGTCGGTCAACCCCTCGTGAGAGGTTCCGAAGCTCGCGGCCAATTCCGTTGACCGGACGGAAGTCGAGACCGACGTGACTCGCAGCCGCCCCGACGGAGTCGAGGACCAGATCGCGGGTGAGTGCGCTGCGCGACCAGCCGCTCCCGAATGCGGGATCGGCGTGGAGCGCAACATCGACCCGATGCCCGCGCTCGCTGAAGACTTCGTGTAGCTCGTCGGCGACGGCGTGGAGCATTCTGAGCTCGTGCTCGCTAGGGTGTGACATTGGACGTGAGACTATTCCTGAACAAGTCACAGGTCAAGTACCCAACACTGGCACGCGGTCCCTGCGTCGGGCTTCGCAGAGTGTCGGCGCCCTCGACTAGCCTGCATCCGCACGCCAAGCACTCGGGCGAGGTTCTACAGGTCGAGGACAAGATCCCGACCAACCGCGCGCGACTCGAGCCAGCTTTCCGGCTGGATGATCCGTTCCCACTCTCGATCGACTTGCCTGCCGTGGATCTCGCCGCCGACCGTCTCGATCTCGGCGGCTATGCAGTCGAGGCGTACCTTCACCTCCGCGTGGCGCAGCGACCAGTCCTCGTAGACCCCTTGTTGGCGACGGAGGTCGGCCAGTTCTCGGTCGACCTGCTGATCCTCCTGGCTGACCCGGGCGAACTCCGGGCTGTTGAGCGATGCAACGGTGGCCGTCGCGTCGCGCTCTCTCGTCCTCGCATCCGCGAGGCCTGACTGCCAATCGCGGCGGTCGGCGCGGCTGGTGCCCGAAAGGGAGAGGTTGCGTTCGAGTCGGGCGACGTCGCGCTCGACCCGGTGCAGCTCCCGGACCGCACGGCCGAGGGGCTCGTCCTGGTAGCGGCCCGTGCCGACTTCCAGGTCCCGGCGCTCGGCGTCGAGGCGGGAGCGGCGTAGTTCGGCCGCACGGATCTCCGCCGTCGGGTCGGGTGGGACCACAGCCAGGATCGCATCGCGCTCGGCGACCAGGCGACCGATGCGCAGGGCCTCCCGGGTCGCTGCTGGCACGTAGGGGCTTGCCTCGGCGGACAGGGGATGGGTCAGCGGCGTGCCGGTGTCGATCACCCAGCCGAGGCGACGATCGGTGGACCACTCGTGGCGCAGGTCCGCTTTCGCCTGGTCGAGCGAGTCGGCGACGACGTAGACGGTCGAGCGGTGGGTGGCCCGGCTCATCTTGACGTAGGCGAGCTCCCGCCCGCCGCCGTCCTCCAGGGCGTGGGCCCGCTCGACGGTCGAGCCCTGGCTGCGATGGACGGTCACCGCGTACCCCAGGGCCAACCGAGCGGCCGACAGCTCCTGGCCCTCCAGGCGGACGATCTCTCGGCTGTCGTCCATGCGCACCAGCAGGTACTCGAAGTCGAGGTTGACTCCGACGACGGTCCCGGTCTCGGACGTGACGGTCTTGCCGCCTTCGCCGGGGGCCAGGGTCACCACCCGGTCGCCGTGGGCGTAGCGGGCGCCGCCGGGGGCGGTGAGCTCGGCTCCGCTGAGGCGGCCCATCGACCGCCACTGCTCGCGGGCCCGGCGGTTCAGCTCGTCGACGTTGGCCCGCCGGTAGGCGTACATGGCCACCGACTCGTGCTTGGCGGCGTCGGCGGCCCAGCGCTCGACCAGCTTGTCGAGGGCCTCGTCACGGTCGCGCGCCTCCACGATCCGCTCGCGGCGCGCGTAGAAGGCAACAGCTTTGGCAACGTTGCCGTCGCGCAGCTGGGCAAGTGCAGCACGCTCGGCGGGGTCGCGCTGGCGCACGTTGTCGGCCAAGACGTGGACG
>Ga0187892_10006252_pt1 | contig 17876 bp, 15 predicted proteins | sample MA1701073metaG_FD_139345 | JGI IMG/M metagenome (GOLD analysis project Ga0187892, IMG submission 139345) | Bio-ooze microbial communities from a basaltic lava cave in the Kipuka Kanohina Cave System on the Island of Hawaii, USA - MA170107-3 metaG ... | reverse complement strand
GGCTGCTGTCCCGACCCGGGGGCTCGGTCGAGGTGGTGGCGCCGGGGATCGCCGGGGCGGTGCGATCGACCTACAGCCCGTCCGGGCGGGCGCTCATCTCGGCCTACGACGCGGCGCGCCGCCTGCCGGTGCTGGGTCGGGCGGTGCGGGTCGTGTCCCCCCTCTTCCACGCCCGGCTGACGAAGCCCCTCGCCGGCGGTGGGTGAGCTCCCGCCCCTGGCCTGCCCGGCCTGCCGGGGTCCGCTGGAGGACAGGACCTCGACGCTGGGCTGCGCCGCCTGCGCCGCCTCGTACCCGGTGGTGGCCGGCATCCCCGACCTCAGGCTGCGCCCCGACCGCTACCTCGACCTCGAGGGCGACCGGGCCAAGGCCCGCCAGCTCGCCGGCCTCGGGGATCGCGGCTTCGCCGACCTCGTGGCCGAGTACTGGCGGCGGACGCCGGAGGTGCCGGCGGACCTGGCCGCCACCTACGGGGCCCGGGCCACCGACGGCGAGCGGCGGGGCGCCGGGGTCCTCGACGAGGCCGGCCTCGTCGTGGGCGGCGCCACCGTGCTCGACGTCGGGTGCGGGACGGGGGGGCTGGTGGCCGCCGCCGCCCGGCGGGGTGCCCGGGCGGTGGGCGTGGACGTGGCCCTCCGCTGGCTCGTGGTGGCCCGCCGCCAGCTCGAGGAGCTCGGCCTCGACGCCCGCCTCGTCGCCGCCGACGGCGCCGCCCTCCCCTTCCGCTCCGGCACCTTCGACGTCGTCACCGCCATCGAGACGGTGGAGCACGCTGCCGATCAGCGGGGGCTGGTCCAGGGCTGCCTGCGAGCGGCCCGCCCCGGCGGGCGGGCCCTGCTCGTCGTGGCCAACCGCTACAGCCTGGCGACCGAGCCCACCATCGGGCTGTGGGGCGTCGGGTACCTGCCCCGGGCCTGGGCCCCCGCCTACGTCAGGCGCCGGCGCCAGACCCGCTACGGCTACTTCCGGGCCCTCTCCGCCGGCGAGCTGCGCGCCCTCACCGCCCACGGCCCCCCGGCCCGCCTGGGCCCGGGCCCGCTGCCGGCGGCCCCGGCCGGCGAGCCCCGCCACCGCCGCCAGGCCCGTCGCCTCTACGACCGCCTCCGGGCCGGCCCGGCGGGGGCGCTGCTCACCCCCGTGGCTCCCTACCTGGCCGTGGATGCCCGCCCGCGCTGAGGGCGGCGCCGAGGCGCCGGACCGACCCGGTAGTGTCGGCGGGCGGTGGACGAGGTGAGCGTGGGTGGTCGGGCCTCGGTTCGCACCGGCGCTCGCCGACTCCGGGACGGCCTCGCCGAGCGCCTCCATCGCCCCCATGGCCGCTGGGTGGCGGGGCTGTGGGCCCTGTTGCTCGTCGAAGCCGTGGTCGTGGTCGTGGTCATGCGGCCCTGGCTCGAGCCCGACTCCCGCGCCTACCTGGCCCTGAGTCGCAACCTCCTCGACGGCCGGTACGGCACCTTCCGCGACGGCGCCTTCGCCCCCGAGCTGTTCCACCCGCCCGGCTATCCCGTCTACCTCATGGTGCTCCTGCGCCTGGTCCGGCTCCCCGCCGCGGCCGTGGTGGCGAGCCAGATGGCGCTCCTCCTGGCCAGCGTGGCGCTCCTCCAGCGCCTCCTCGTCCGCCACGGGCTCTCGCCCCTCCCCTTCCTCGTCATCGTCGCCGTCACGCCCGCCACGATGGGCTACGCGGCCAAGCTCATGTCCGAGGGCCCGGCGATCTTCGTCGTCGCCTGCCTCACCTACCTGCTGGCTGCGCCCGGACGGTTCGGCACCGGGCGGGTCGTGGGCGTGGCCCTGCTCGCCGGCGGGTCGATCATGCTGCGGCCCAGCCTCATCCTCCTGCCGGTGGTCGTGGCCGCCGGGGTGGCACTCGTCCGGCTCAGGGCCGAGCCCGGCCGGCGCCCGGCCCTGGCCGCCGGGGCCGTCCTCGTCCTGGCCGGGGTCACCCTCGTGCCCTACACGGCGGTGAACTACCGCCAGGTGGACCGGGCCACGCCGCTGCCACCGGCGGCCGCCATCGGCTACACCGTCTACGCCTCGACCTTCGAGCCGGCCGAGGTGGACGCCGGGCGCAAGGCGGACGAGGGGGAGCTCCCCGCGGGCTCGGGTCGCGAGTACGCGGCCGAGCGAGCACGGATCAACGACCGGATCGAGGCCCGGGCCTCTGGGTCGGGAGAGCCGGCCACGGTGAGCCGGGAGCTGGCCGGTTCGGAGGTCTACCAGGACGCGGCCTGGCGCCGGGTCCGCGACGACCCCGTGGGCTACGCCCGCCAGGTGGCGTTCAACTGGTGGCGGCTGTGGAACACGGCCGAGTTCCCCGACGGGACCCCGGGGGTGGTGAGGCTCGGCCTCCAGGCGGCGAACGCCGCCGTCTGGGCCCTGGGCCTCGCCGGCGTGGCGTGGGTCGTGGTCCGGAGCCTGCGGCGCCGGCTCGCCCCCGGGTGGGCGGCGGCGGGGCTCGTCCTCCTCTACTTCCCCGCCGTCCATGCCTTCATGATCAGCACGGCCCGCTACACGGCCCCGGCCCGGCTCGTGCTCGACCTCTTCGCCGCCGTCCTCGCCCTCGAGCTCCTCGCCAGGTACCGGGCCCGGCGGGGCGGTGGCGCGCCGGCGACCCTCGGCTCCCGAGCCCCGGCCGGGGGGTGAGCTCGCCCCTCGGCGGGGTCCGACGGGTCGGAGCCAGCCCGCCGGCCCGCGGCGCGGAGCCCGGTCGCCCGGGTGCCCTCACCCGCCGGCGGGCGAGGGCTTGGTGGCGACGGCGAGGAGGCTGTGGCCGAACGGCAGGTCGACCCCCCGGCCCAGCACCCGGGCCTCGAGGGTGAGCAGCCCGCCCAGGACGCGGTTCCGCAGGGCCCCGGTGGCGGGGGGGAGGCCCAGGCCGTGGACCTCGGACTCGTGGGCCCCCGGCGCCGGGCGCCGACCCAGGCGGGCCCGCCCCGAGGCGACGAGGCCGCCGAGGGCGTTGACGTGGGTCAGGCGGTCGATGGTCAGGCCGGCCGAGTCGAGCAGGGCCCCCAGCTCGCCGGGCGCGAAGAGGTGCCATCCCGCCCGCTCGGCGACCTGGGCCCGCCCGAAGGCGGCGTTCGTTCGCAGGACCACCTGCCCACCCGGGGCCAGGACCCGGGCGACCTCGGCCACGGCCCGCGCCGCCAGGCCGTCGGGAAGGTGCTGGAGGACGTCGAGGCAGGCGACGAGGTCGAAGCTCGCACTGCGGTAGGGGAGGTCGACGACGCTGGCCCGGGTGATGGTGGCGGCCGTCGCGTGGCGGCGGGCGGCGGCGAGGCCCTCGGCGGCGACGTCGGCGCCGTGGAGGCGGGCCCCGGGTGCGAGCCTGCCGAGCCAGGCCAGGCCCGTTCCCGAGCCGCAGCCGGCGTCGAGCGCCCGGCCCGCCCGCACCGGGCCGAGCATGGCCTCGGCGGCGCGACCCATCCCCTGGACCCACCAGTGCCCGCCGGCCGCGGCCAGGCGCGTGAAGTAGGCCTCGTCGAACTCCGCCTCCGCTCCTCGATCGGCCATGCGTCCCCCCGGGCCCGCCGGAGGCGTCACCCCTCCGCGTCAGGGCCCACCGTACCGGTGGGCCGGTACCAACGACCCCGTACCGGTGGGCCGGTACCCACGACCCCGTACCGGTGGGCCGGTACCCACGACCCCGTACCGGTGGGCCGGTACCCACGACCCCGTACCGGTGGGCCGGTACCCACGACCCCGTACCGGTGGGCCGGTGCCCACGCCTTCAGCCAGGCGTTGGGCTCCCCTCGAGCATCCGGGCGGCCACGAGGGCGTTGGCGGCGTCGGTGAGGTGCAAGGTGTCGACGAAGAGCGTCTCGTCGCTCGACGCCATCCACGGGTTGGCGTCGAGGAAGGTGATCTCCAGGCGATCGCAGGCCCGGGCCAGCTCGGCCCGGAGCCGCTCGTAGACCTCGAGGTCGGCGAGGCGCACCAGGGCCGGGATCGCCTCGACGTCGGCCTCGTAGCACTCCCGCTCGACCGGGGTGGGCGAGCGGGGGCACCACGGGAGGGCGGGCTGGAGCACGAAGGTGAGCTCGAAGCCCTGCGCCGCCCGCAGCCACGACCAGGTCTCGAGCGTGTCGGCGAGGAGGTGGAGCATGACCTCCAGCCGCTCGGGGAAGGCCCGCACCGAGGACGGGGGGCCGCTTCGTCGGGCCAGTCGGCGGCGGGCGCGGGCGGCGAGCACGGAGGCTGCCGCCGGGACCTGGAGGCGGGCACCCATCCGGTCCCAGCCCGACTGGTCGGCCCCGGCCCGGGCGAGGCCGCGGATCTCGTGGGAGAAGGCGGCGCCGTAGGCCGGGAAGACCGATGCCGAGTCCGTGGCCGCCAGCAGCACGTCGTTGGCTCCCGAGAAGAGGAAGACCCGGGCCGGGGGCGGGAGGAGGTGCTTGAGCGCCAGGTAGACGGCGAGCTCTCCCCGGCTCGTGGTCGCCCGGACGCCGAGGTTGAGGCAGGGTTCGCCCGGGCCCCCGAGCCGGGCGGCGATCGTCGTGCGATCCGAGGTGGCCCCGACGCCGAAGGCGGCGCTGCCGCCGAGCAGCACCCGGCAGCGGGGGAAGGCGGCACGAGCCTCGAAGAGGTCGACGTGGCGCCCCTCGGCGTCGTAGCTCTCCCGCATGCCCAGGGCGTCGGTGTTGAGCGCCGGCGACCGGTGGTCGGGCCGAGCGACGAAGCCGGCGAGCGGCCGGTAGGCCTGGAGGAGGGCGTAGTCGGCCCACTGGGGGTGGTGGGTGAGCTTCGCCTGGGGACCGGCCACGCCCCGACACTCCTAGCACAGGAATGCCGGCGGGGGCTACGCTCTCGGTGAGCCACGCTGGTCGTGGTCGCAGGTGCCTGGGCCCCGTGGGCACGCCCGCCGGCGGGGAGCACGTCGTGGACTCGGTCCGGCGGACTCGGTTCGGTGGACTCGGTGGGACCTTTGTTGGAATCGCACATGGACCAGTCCCGCATGGCCCAGTCGGCGGCGGCCCGGCCCTCCCTGGCCGGCATCGTGCGCACGATGTCCCGCGTCTACGTCACCGCCCTCGGTTGGCGTCGCCCCCGGGATCGACAGCGGGCGCGGTGGGCGACGGACCGACCGGAGCGGGTGTCATCCGCGACCTACCCGTTCTTCTGAGGTGATCGCCGCGCCGCCTATGACCCGGATCCGATCGACGCTGGCGCGGTTGGCCTTCACCGCCCTCTTCCACGTCCTGGGGCGGACGCGCCGGCCCGGCGCCGTCCCCGCCACGGCGTCGACGTGGCGGGAGGTCCCGCCCGAGACGGGCCCCTTCGAGGCCTACTGATGCGCATCCTCGGGATCTCGGCGCTCTTCCACGACAGCGCCGCCGCCCTCGTCGTCGACGGTGACGTCCGGGCCGCGGCCCAGCAGGAGCGCTTCTCGAGGGTGAAGAACGACGCCAGCTTCCCCCTCGCCGCCATCGAGTCCTGCCTGGCCGTCGACGGGTCCTCCATCGACGACGTGGACCACGTCGCCTACTTCGAGAAGCCCCACCTCAAGCTCGAGCGCATCCTCGCCAACGCCCGGGCCTGCTACCCCCGGGGCCAGCGGACCTTCGTGGCCGCCATGCGGCGCTGGGCCGGCGTGAAGGCCTGGACGCCGAGCCTGGTCCGTCAGGCGCTCGTGGGCCTCTCACCGACCGGTGGCCGCGACCTGCGCTGGGACGGCCGCACCTACTTCGCCCGCCACCACGCCTCCCATGCGGCCTCGGCGTTCTTCCCCTCGCCGTTCGAGGACGCCGCCGTGCTCACGGTCGACGGCGTGGGGGAGTGGGCCACGGCCTCGCTGGCCGTGGGCTCCCTCGACGACCGGGGCGTCCCCCGGCTCGGGTTCCTCGAGGAGATCCGCTACCCGAACTCCCTGGGGCTGCTCTACTCCGCCTTCACCCGTTACCTCGGCTTCGAGGTCAACGAGGGCGAGTACAAGATGATGGGCCTGGCCCCCTACGGCGAGCCCCGCTTCGCCTCCCTGATCCGGGACCGGTTCATCGCCCTGCACGGCGACGGATCCTTTGCCCTCGACCTCGGGCTCTTCACCTTCCAGACCGACGAGGAGATGTTCGGCGCCGCCTTCGAGGAGGTCCTCGGCCAACCCATGAGGCAGCCCGAGGCGGAGATCACCGAGTTCCACATGGACGTGGCGGCATCGGTGCAGGCCGTCACCGAGCAGGCCGTGGAGGGCCTCGTGCGCCGGGCCCACGAGCGGACCGGTCGCCGGCACCTGTGCCTGGCCGGGGGCGTGGCGCTGAACTGCGTGGCCAACGGCAGGATCCTGCGGTCGGGGCCCTTCGACGACGTCTGGGTCCAGCCGGCGGCGGGCGACGCCGGCGGGGCCCTGGGCGCGGCCCTGCTCTGCTGGCACCACCAGCTCGGGGGACGGCGACCCCGGCGGGGCCACGGCCGCCAGGACGGCATGCACGGTGCCCGGCTGGGGCCCGCCTTCGACGACGACCGGTGCGCCGACGCCCTCCGCGAGGCAGGGCTGGCCTACGAGAAGCTCGACCCGCCGGCCCTCGTGGACTCTGTGGCCGACCTCTTGTGCCAGGGCCACGTCGTGGGGTGGTTCCAGGGTCGGATGGAGTTCGGTCCCCGGGCCCTGGGAGGGCGGTCGATCCTCGCCGACCCCCGGTCCTCGGAGATGCAGCGAGTGGTCAACCTCCGGGTGAAGTTCAGGGAGTCGTTCCGGCCCCTGGCCCCCAGCGTGCTCCGGGAGCGGGTCGAGGAATGGTTCGAGCTCGCGGGAAGGGAGGGATCGATCCTGGGCGGGCCCGGCGAGGGCTACGACTCGCCCTACATGCTGCTCGTGGCTCCGGTGGCGACCGGGCGCCGCCGCCAGGTCCTCCCCGGCACCGAGCCTGCGGGGCTGGCCCGCATCCACGTCCCCCGGAGCGAGGTCCCCGCCTGCACCCATGTCGACGGCTCGGCCCGGGTGCAGACCGTGGCCGCGGACGACGACCCGCTCTACCACGCCCTGCTCTCGGCCTTCGCCGAGCGGACCGGGGTGCCGGTGCTGCTCAACACCTCGTTCAACGTGCGCGGGGAGCCCATCGTCTGCACCCCCGAGGACGCCGTGGGATGCTTCCTCGCCACCGAGATCGACGCCCTGGCCCTGGGCGGGCTCCTGGCCCGCAAGCCCGCCCGGTAGCTCAGCCGGGCGCGGCGGCGCCGCCGCGCCGGGCGACGCGGGGGATGTGCCCCAGGCGTCGGGCCTGGAGGCGGGCCACGAGCCGCCACCGGTACGCCCCCCGTCGCCATCGCTCGGCACTCGTGCCGTAGTAGCGGAGGCGATCGAGGCCGTGGCGGAGCGGACCGGGGGCGTCGAGGGTGGGTGCCGCTCCGGGTGGCGGGTCGGTGAGCATGGGGTAGCCCAAGGCCCGAAGGCCGCCGGCGCAGGCAGCTTCGATCGCGGCGAGGTCGGCGTGGGGCATGTCCCGGTGCCGGCCCACCGACGACGCGACGATGGGCCCGGACAGGGTGGCGAGGTCCCGGTGCCCGATGTCGGTGAACTGGCGGGGGACGCGGCCACCCGGATCGAGCAGGCCCCCCTCGAAGTCCTCGCCCAGGGCGGCGCAGATGCCCCGGATGGCACCCTCGGGGTCGGCCACGAGGTGCTCGTAGCGAACGAGGTGCACGGCCCCGGGAGGAGCCTCCCGCAGGCTCAGCCACGCCCGGTTCCACGTGGTGACGGCCTCGCGGATGGGCGTCCCCCAGGCCCGCTGCATCGACAGGGCGACGTCGCGGGGATCGCGCACGAGGAACACCACCGGCGACTGCGGGAAGGCGCGCCGCAGCCTCGGCAGGTACTGGAAGTTCAGCGGGGTCTTCTCCCCGGCGCGAGGCTTGCCCTGAGCGGCGGCGTGGTGGCGCAGGACCGCACCCAGGACCCCCTCGAGGGTGGGGGTGGCCACGAGGGCCTCGAGCTCCTCGACCGTGGGGGCGTCGGCGCGCTGGAGGCGCAGGAGCCCGACGACGTCGCCGAGGAGCCGTCGCCGGCACCGGGGATCGCCGAGGTCGCCGTAGAGGTGGAGGCAGGAGGCGAAGGTCTGGTGGAGGTAGAGCTCCTGGTAGACGGCGAGCCGGGAGTGGCCGTCGAGGATCTGCCCGGCGAGGGTGGTCCCCGAGCGCGGCGAGCCTACGATGAAGAAAGGCTCAGTCCCGGGCGGCGTGATCACGGCCGGGGCCCCGGCGGCCGGCGTCCCCCGAACCTGCTGCTCATGGGAGCTTGTGGGCCCGCACCACCACCATGGCTCCGAGGGCTCGCAGGGGGCTCCGGTGCAGCACCTCGGCCCGGCGCATGAGGCCCGCCGCCGCACGGGGGAAGAGGCCGTGGAGGGGCTGGGGGAGGGGGTTGTAGCTGCAGTACCGGGCCTCGAGGTCGCGGCAGCCGACGCTGTCGAGCAGAGCGGCGAGGGAGCGGCGGGTGTAGAGGCGGTGGCCGCGCACCACGGGGCGCACCTGGACCCGGAGCCGCCGGGCCACGGGCCGCAGGGCGTCGACGGCCGGGTAGAAGACGCGGTCCCGCCACTGGAGGTTGGGGCTCCACCGGTGGGGGGCGCTGAGCAGGAGGCTGCCGCCCGGCCGCAGGACCCGGGCCATCTCCGCGAGGGCCCGGCCGTCGTCGGCGACCCGCTCGATCACCCCGGTGCAGACCACGGCGTCGAAGGAGGCGTCGGGAACGTCGAGGTCCTCGGCCAGGCCGGTCTCGAAGCGCACCCCGGGCGTGCCCGTCCAGCGCTGGCGGGCCTCCTCGATCATCGTCGGCGACGGGTCCACCCCCATGAACTCGCATCCGAGGGCCACGAGGGGCCCGACCAGCACCCCCGGGCCGCACCCGACGTCGAGGACCTGGCCGCCGGGCCGATCGAAGAGCTCCAGCACCCGCTCCCGCCGGACGGTGAAGGCGTAGCCGGCCACCGTGGGCTCGTCGTAGAGGGAGGCGTAGCCCGAGGCGATGCTGTCGAAGTACTCGACGGTACGCTCGGTGGCCGTGCCGCGAGGCGGTCGGGCTCCCCCCGGGGCGTCAGGGCGCCGGTGGTGCTCGCCCTCCCCCCGGCTCGCCATGGGGCCAGCCTAGGTGGCCGTCGAGCCCGGCTCGTCGCCAGGCTCGTCGCCGCCCGGCTGCCGGCGCCGGAGGGTGCTGGGGATCCTGCGCCAGCCGAGGCCGGGGGCGTAGACGCCCAGGCATCGCCAGGCCATGACGGCGAGGACGGCGTTCTGGACGGCGGTGGCCGAGGCGTGCCCTATGGCCGCGCCCTCGAGGCCGAACCCGGCGGCCAGGGTGGCCGTGATCGCCACCCTGAAGGCGGTGGTGGCGGCCAAGGCCCGGAAGAGGACCCGCTCGGTGCGGGCGCTCACGAGGATGATCCCGGCGAACCCCGAGGCCACGTTCACGAGCTCGCCGGCCACGAGGATGCGCAGGGCCCCGGCTCCCGAGCGGAACTCGGGGCCGAAGGCGGCGAGGGCGGGTCGCGAGAAGACGGCCAGGCCCACGATGAGGGGCAGGGTGAGGGCGAGCACGGCTGCCGCCGACCGGGCGGCAACCCGCTGGAACTGCGCCGACCGGCCCTCGGCGTGGAGCCGGGAGAGGGCCGGCGTGAGGGGGTAGATGGCCGCCGTCTGGAGGAAGGGGATGAGCCCCGACCAGCGGAGGGCGGCGCTGAGCACGGCCGTCTCGTCCACGCTGCCGATGGCCCCGAGCAGCAGGACGCTCAGGTGGAGGTTGGCCACGGCCAAGGCCGAGGTCCCGAGCAGGAACCGCGAGTCGCGTCGCCAGGACGATCGATCCTCCACCGGGGTGGCGGCCCGCCACCCCACCGGGGTGGCGCGGCGGACCAGGGCGGTGCCGGCGGCCAGGCTCGCCGAGGCGGCGGCGAGGGTGGCCGCCATGGCGTGCCACGGTCGGAGCGCCTGGCCCAGGGCGGCGTAGGCGACGACGACGAGCAGGAGGCTCAGGCAGGGCTGGACGGTGGTCTCCCCCAGCCGCCCCAGAGCGATGCGCTGGAACCCTCGCAGCACCGCCTCCCGGTGGGCCACGAGGGCGAGCACCGGGACGAGTGGGAGGGCGACGAAGAGCGTGCGGCGGAGCTCGGGCTGACCTTGGCCCACGAAGGCCCAGGCCACCAGGGCCGCTCCCAGCACCAGGGCGGCCGAGGCGAGGAGGATGAGCCGCTGGGAGCGGCGGACCATCCCCCGGGTGAGACCCCAGTCGCTGGTGGTGGCGTAGCCGGCGATGGTACGGACGAGGAGCTGGCCGTAGCCGAGCTGGGCGGGTACGGCGAGCAGCAGCGGCCACGCCAGGGCGTAGACGTAGATCCCGTAGCCGCGGACTCCCAGCATCCGGGACAGGGCGATGCCCAGGGCGAAGTTGGCCGCCATGCCCAGGAGGTTGAGGGCGGCGGCCTGGAACCCCTGGCGGCTCAGCTGGAGCCGGAGGGTGGGAACCCGTTCGCCACCCTCGGCCCGCCTGGCCCCGGAGGTGCTCGTGGGACGATCCGAGCGGGGCGACCACGCCACGTCGAGCCCCCCCTCGTGTCGGAGACGTCGCTTCCTGGGGAGCACCACCCGCCACGCCGGGGCGACCGGAGCCTCGGACCCGATGCTAGTGAGCGGCCCATCCCCCGTTCTCCCGGGGGGAGCCTGCAGCCGCCGGTGGCGGCCACGAGGGTGGGCCGGCCGGAGGACCGCGCTCGACTGGCGGCGGGTTGCATAGCTATCCTCCATCCCCTCATGGAGTAACGGCGGCTGATCTGGCTCGACCCCCCCGGCTCGGTGCACGACGAGCGGATCCGGGAGCGGGTGACGGCGCCAGCGCTCGCCCGGCCCAGGTGGGCCGACGGGCACCGGCCACGGTGCGCACAACAGGCAACGAGCCGGGGCCGCGAGCCAGGCAACGAGCAGGGGGGGCGACATGGGGATGCTGCGAGGCAGGCAATGGCGGGCCCTGGCCTGCATGGTCGTGGTCCCCGCCCTGCTGGCCACCCCGTCGTCGGGCGCGGGGGCCAACGCGGCACCGTCGGTGGTCACCGTCGCCGGCACCGGGGTGCGGGGCAACACCGGTGACGGCGGCCCGGCCACGTCGGCAGCCATCGACCGACCCCGCAGCCTGGGCCTGACCCGCGAGGGTGGGTTCCTCTTCAGCGAGCCCTACAGCAACCGGGTCCGGATGGTGTCGCCGAGCGGCGTCATCACCACGGTGGCCGGCACCGGCTCCAAGGGCTCCTCGGGCGACGGCGGCCCGGCGGTGAACGCCCGGCTGAACTTCGTCCACGCCGCCTCGCCCACCTACGACGGCAGCGGCCGCCTCGACGGCGGCTTCGTCGTGGCCGACACCCTCAACAGCAGGATCCGGTGGGTGAGCCCGCAGGGCGTCATCACCCGGGTGGCGGGGTCGCGCAAGGGCTTCGGGGGCGACGGCGGCCCGGCCGTGGACGCCCGCATCAACGTCCCCCGGGGGGTGACGGCCACCCCGGACGGTGGGTTCCTCATCCCGGACACGAACAACCACCGGGTGCGCAAGGTGTCGGCCGACGGGATCATCACCACGGTGGCCGGGACCGGGGTGAAGGGCTACACCGGGGACGGTGGCCCCGCCACGAGCGCCCGGCTGCGGATGCCCTTCGGGGTGGAGCCGACGGCCGACGGCGGCTTCCTCGTCGCTGACCTCGGCAACCAGGTGATCCGCAAGGTCGACGCCAGCGGCCGGATCACCACGGTGGCCGGCTCCGGCCGCCCCGGCTTCGACGGCGACGGGCCCGATGCCACCGGCCAGGCCCTCTACAACCCCCACAACCTCGAGGCAACGGCCGCCGGTGGCTTCCTCGTGGCCGACACCGGCAACCACCGGGTGCGCCAGGTGACCGCCGGCGGAGCGATCGCCACCATCGCCGGCACCGGCGTGGCCGGCTTCGACGACGGTGCCGGCGTGGCCACCGAGGCCCGGTTCAACAACCCGAAGGGGGTCGCCGAGGACGCCCAGGGGCGAGTTCTCGTGGCCGACGAGCAGAACGACCGGGTCCGCCGCATCGAGCACGACGGCGGTCCCGTGCCGCCGACCACGGTGGGGCCGACGACGACAGGTCCCACCACCACCGGCCCCACGACCACCGGCCCCACGACCACGATGAACCCCCACGGGACCACGACGACGAACCCCACGACCACGACCGGGCCCACGACGACCACCACCACGACCACCGGCCCCACGACGACCACCGGTCCCACCACCACCAGCCCGCCCCACGGGACCACGACGACGAGCCCCACCACCAGCCCGCCGACCACCAGCCCGCCGACCACGACGACCCGGCCACCGGGGGCGGGGACCTATGCCGAGCTCGTCGTGGCCGACGGCGCCACCGGCTACTGGCGCCTCGACGACGGGGGCACCGCGGTGGCCGATCAGGTGGGCACGACGGACGGCTTCGTCGTAGGTGGGCCCGAGCGCCAGGTGCCCGGGCTCACGGCCGACGCCAACCGGGCCACGGCCTTCGACGGCGTGGGCCAGTACGCCGAGCTCTCCGACAGCCCGGCGTGGACGCCCTCCCGGTTCTCCATCGAGGTGCTCGTCCGCCCGACGGCCACGCCCGGCGACCGGACCATCTGGGCCAAGCAGGGCTTCTACACGGGCTGGTGGCTCAAGACCGACGCCAACGGGGCCGTGAACGCCTACGTGGGGGTGCGGGGCCGCACGACCTGGAGGTCGACGGGTGACAACGTCGTGCTGGAGCCGGGCCGCACCTACCACCTCGTCCTCACCTACGACGGTGCCCGGGCCCGCCTCTACGTGAACGGCACCCTCGACGGTACGACCCGGGAGGTCACCATGGCGCCCAGCGAGGTGGAGCCCATGCGCCTCGGGTCCTCCAGCCGCAGCGCGGGCCAGTACTGGCCGGGGGTCATCGACGACGCCAGCTTCTACCCGCTGGTCCTCACGCCCGACCAGGTCGCCGAGCACGAGCGCCGAGCCCGCCTGGGCTAGGGCCGGAGGCAGGGCCGGACGGCGGCGAAGGCGGCCTCGGCCGGTTCGCGGGCGAGGAGGACCACGTTCTCGACCCGGGTGATTCGGTAGGGATCGTCGGGGACGAAGAGCAGCTCCTGGTAGATCTCCGCCGTCGCCCTCGTGTCACCGAAGCCCAGGCCCACGAGCGCCTCGCCCACGCGGGCCACCCGGGCGTCGTCCTGGGCGAGGTCGGCGAGGCTCTCGAGCTGGAAGTCGACCTCGTCGTCGGCGAGCTCGGCCACGGTGGTCACGGTGGTCCCGCCGGCCCGGAGGCACTCGACGGTGGGGCCGAGAGCGTAGGCGGCGGCCGCCGGGTCACCGGCCGGCGCCGGGTCGCCGCCCGTGCCCGGCCCGGCGGCGGCCGTCGACCCCGAGGGGCCCTCGCCCTCGCCGCCGCCGGTCGGGGTTTCCACCGCTGGCGCACCGGTCGTCGACGGGGCCGTCAAGGTGGTCTCGGCGGCCGGCGCCGGCCCCTGGCCTCCCGAGCAGCCTGCGGCCAGCACCGCCAGGGCCAGCCCGGCGCCGAGCGGCCGGCGCCGCCCTGGGGCCCGCCGTTCGCCTCCCCGGGTGGCCGCGGCCGCCGAGCCTAGAGGACCCGACCCGGCTCGCCCGGGTGCCCGCTGGGTGGGCCGAGCGGGCTCGCGCCGCTCGCGGGTGATGCCAGGTCGCTCGCTCACGGGCCGTGGTCGGCGGGTCTCGATCCCGCTAGGGTCCCCGCCGATGCCCACCGGAGCGACCCTCGGTGCCGCCTCGGCCCTCCTCGCCGCCGTGGTCACCGAGGTCTACGCCCACCGGTGCCTGGCCCACCGGGCCTTCGCCGTCCACCCGCGCCTGGCCCGGGTGCTCGACGGCTACTTCCAGGTCGTCGTGGGCACCCATCCCACCACCTGGGCCGCGGTCCACCGACTCCACCACCGCTACGCCGACACCCCCCGGGATCCCCACTCGCCGATCCAGAGGCCCGCCGCCGCCGTGCTCCTCGGCTCCCCCCTCCTCTTCGCCCGGGCCCGCCGGCGGTTGCCCCCGGGCGGGCACGCGGGCCGGGGACCGGTGCACCTCGTGGTGCGGGTGACCGCCGCCGCCGCCCTGGCCGTGGCCATCGGGCCCGACCAGCTCGCGGTCATGGTCGCCGTCCACCTCGCCGGCTACCTCGGGGTCATGGGCCTCGTGAACACCGTCGGGCACCTCCACGGCCGCAAGCCCCATCCGGAGGTCCCCGGCTTCGACGCTCCCTGGCTCGCCATCCCGCTCCTCGGCCACGGCTACCACAACTCCCACCACGCCCACCCCGGGGCGGCTCGCACGGGGCCGCTCGATCCCATCTGGCCGCTGCTCCGCCTCCTCGCCGCTACCGGCGCCGTGGACCTCGGGGCTCGGATGGCTCCTCGCCACCCGGCCCGGTGCTGCGCGGCCACCGCCCTCGTCTCGGGCGGCTGACCTGCGGGGCGGGCTGACCTCCCCGCGACGCCGGCCCCCGGCCCCCCGCCCCGGGCTGGGCCTCAGTGCCCGGCCGCCCAGGCCAGGAGGTCGTCGGCGGCCATGGTGTTCACCACCCGGCTCGCCTCCACCCCGCATCGCGCGGCACGCAGGCAGCCCTCGGGCTGCCACTCGAGCTGGCCGGGGGCGTGGGCGTCGGTGTCGATGGCCACCTGGCACCCGGCGGCTACCACCTGGGCCAGGAGCCGCCGGGGTGGGTCCCGGCGCTCGGGCCGGCAGTTGATCTCCACCGCCGTGCCCGCCTCGGCGCAGGCGGCGAACACGGCCTCGGCGTCGAAGGTCGACTCCGGGCGGCTGTCCCGGCCCCCGGGGGTGCGGGGCCGCAGCATCCGACCGGTGCAGTGGCCGAGGATGTCGACTCGGGGGTTGCGCACCGCCGCCACCATTCGGGCGGTCATGGGCCCGGCCGCCATGCGCAGCTTCGAGTGGACACTGGCCACGACCAGGTCGAGCTGGGCGAGCAGCTCCTCCTCCTGGTCGAGGGACCCGTCGTCGAGGATGTCGACCTCGATGCCGGTGAGGATGCGGAACGGGGCCAGGTCCTCGTTGAGCTCGGCCACCACGGCGAGCTGGTCGCGGAGCCGCTCGGCCGAGAGGCCGTTGGCCACCTTGAGTCGGGGGGAGTGGTCGGTGAGCACGAGGTACTCGTGGCCCAGGTCGCGGGCGGCGACGGCCATCTCGGCGATGGGGCTGCCACCGTCGGACCAGTCCGAGTGGGTGTGGCAGTCGCCCCGCAGGGCTCGCCGGAGCGCGGCCGCAGCCTCCACCACGGCGGCGTCGGCGTCGTCGAGGGTGGCGCCCTCGGGCTTGCTCCCGGCCCCGCTCGCCGCCGAGCGCTCGGCCTCGAGGCGAGCGAGGTAGGCGGGCTCCCGCCCGGCGAGGGCATCGAGGATCACGGCCTCGGTGGTGCGACCGATGCCCGGCAGCTCCTGGAGCCGGCCGAGCCGAGCCCGCTCGGCCACCTCGACCGGGTCGAGGTCGCGCAGGGTGGCGATGGCCGTGCGGAAGGCCCGGACCCGGTAGGGCGGGGCCAGGCCCCCCTCGAGAAGGTAGGCGATCCGCTCGAGGGCGGTCACCGGGTTCACCCCCGGCGAGCGTAGCCTCGGGTGGGCGGCCATCGGTCGCAAGGCGCCCGGCCGCCGGAGGGGGGTGACCCGTGACCATCCGCACCACCTACCTGGGCCAGTACACCTGGGAGGACGCCAACCGCATCGCCGGGAGGCTCACCGCCGCCGACATCGTGTGGTGGGAGAAGCAGTCGGGGGCCATCATGCGGGTCCTGTCCTCGGCCGACTGGGGCGTACGCCTCTTCGTCGACGAGGCCCGGGTGGCCGACGCCCGGGCCATCGCCGAGTCCGTCGTCGGCGACGGCCGGGCTGGGCCCTAGCCCGAACCCTCGCTGAGCTCGCGGTGGAGGGCCCTGCTCTCGGGCATGGGCTCGAGGTCGACCTCGGCCAGCCGGGCCAGGAGCGCCGAGTAGGTGGTCTCCACCTGGTCGTCACGGCCCATGCGGGCCTGGAGGCGCATGACCCGGCGGTAGAGCTGCTCGGCCAGGGGGTCGACGTCCACGGCTCGCTGGAGGGCCTCGAGGGCCTGGCGGACGTTGCCGTTCACCAGCCGGGTGGCGGCGAGGGACACGAGCACGTCCACCTGGCGGTCCCGCAGCTGCTGGCGGGGCACCTCGACCCAGGCCCACTCGGCACCGGAGAGGAGGTCCCCGCCGTAGGCGTCGGCGGCCTGCTGGAGGTCCTGGGGCCAGCTCGGCTCGCCGCTGGTCGTGGCAGCCGCACCGAGGAGGTCGAGGTAGCGCCAGAGGTCGACGTCGAAGAGGGCCTCGATGCGGTAGTGGTCGCCCTCACGGTCGATGACCTTGAGGTCGCCGTCGCCCGTAGCCTTGCGCAGGCGACTCCGCAGGTTGCCGAGCGCCGTCCAGAACCACTCGGATCCCCGCCGGGGATCGGCCTCGGGCCACAAGGCCTCGGTGGCCTCGTCGAGCGTCGTGCCCTCGGGGTGGAGGAGGTAGAAGGCCAGGAGCTCCCGGGCCTTGGCCCGCAGGCCGGTGCGGATCTCCCGGTCACCCACCCGGATGCGATAGGTGCCGAGCAGGGCCACCTCGATGGGGGCGTCGGGCACGGCCGCCCCGGCGAAGGGGTCCTCGGCCGGGGGCGCCACCTCGTCGTCGGCCCGCTCGGTGCGCCCGGCAGCGAGCACTCCGAGGAGCTCGGCGGCCGCCTCCCGGGTGGCGGTGTAGGCCCGGGCGCCCCTCGTCAGGTGGGGACCGGCGTCGCCGGCCACCTCGCTGATGGTGCCCCCGGCGGTCACCGCCACCCCCACCATCCCCTCGGCCTCGACGTCGACGTCGGCGTCGACGAGCACGGCGCCCACTCCCAGGCCGGGGGCGCCGGCCACGATCCGGGCCAGCTCCCGGGCCCGATCGGGCGCCAGGTCGGCGCTCGCCATCACCACCAGGGGCAGGGGGTCGTCGGGGTGGCGGAGGCGATGCTCGACGAGGCCCCGGTCGCCGTCCTCGGCGAAGCGCCGGCGCCGCTCCTCGACCTCGCGGGCCAGGCGGGCGACGGCAGCGGCGTCGCCGTCGAGGCGCTCGAGGCCGGGGACGGCCACGCCGCCGGGGAGCAGCCCTCCCACGGTGACCACCTCCAGGAGCCCGTCGGGAGCGGTGGCCAGCAGGGTGAGCACCGCGGCCCGGGCCACGTCACGCCCGTCGGGCCCGGTCACCACCAACCCGCGGTGGCCGAGGTCGATGGTGGCCTCGCCCTCCTCGTCAGCGCCCAGGGCCACCACCCCCACGTGCTCGGGCCCCCGGGGCTGGCCGGCGCCCCGGCCCTCGGTGGGGACGGCCCGGGCGTAGCGCTCGAGCTCGCGGATGCGCCGGTCGAGGTGGGGGTCGCGCCGGTGGAGGGCAGCCACGGGCGGTCCGGCCTGGCGCCGCCGGCGGCGGCGGCGGCGGGCCCGCACGAGCTCGTGGCCCACGCCGAGCGCCAGCATGGGTCCGGCCACGAGGCCGTCGAGGTCGCGCACGAGGTCGCTGCCCCGCCGAGGCTCGGGCAGCGCCGGGGCGACGAAGGGCTCGGCCCGGGGATCGCTCCGAAGGCCGGGGACCGCTGCCCCGGACCCCGTGTCCCCGGCGGCCGTGGGTCCGGGCGTCGCCACCGAACCCTCGCCACCGGCGCCGACGCCCGCCCGCCCCGGGCTGTCACCGGCCCGCCCGGGGCTGTCGCCGCCGGCCCGAGTGCCGGCCGACCCGGGGCTGTCGCCGCCGGCCCGAGTGCCGGCCGACCCGGGGCTGTCGCCGCCGGCCCGAGTGCCGGCCGACCCGGGGCTGTCGCCGCCGGCCCGAGTGCCGGCCGACCCGGGG
>Ga0187892_10006251_pt1 | contig 17876 bp, 19 predicted proteins | sample MA1701073metaG_FD_139345 | JGI IMG/M metagenome (GOLD analysis project Ga0187892, IMG submission 139345) | Bio-ooze microbial communities from a basaltic lava cave in the Kipuka Kanohina Cave System on the Island of Hawaii, USA - MA170107-3 metaG ... | reverse complement strand
GATCGCCCCTGGTAAGCGCAAGCCACGCTCGATCGTTTCAATATCGGCAGCCCTGGGCCAGTCTCCGGCGAGTTTATCCCGATGCGTATTGAGCCATTCCAGTTGCTCTTTTCGCAGTCTCTCTAGCGTCTGGATCATTACGCGATAGGTCGTTGCTTTCATCGCTGGTCTCATTTCTTCCCCGCCGCTTTCTTTCGCTTCTGGTACGCGGCATTTTGCCGTTCACGGATCGCGGCGGCGTTGCGTGCATAGTAGTCCTTATCGCGGCATTCTCGACTATCAAACTTCGCTTTCTTGAGGCCCCAAAATTCCTTGCCACAGACAGGGCAGACTTTCTTTTCCTCAGTCCGCTCCAGTGTGACCTTCCTCACCCGTTGGCTCTTCACGACATTCCCCTAGTGAATTTTCATTCGATTATTACAATAATCGCTTGACATTTATCTTTCATTCGATTATAACAATAATCAAAGAAAACACAAGGAGGTATGCGCTATGTCGATCGTAACTCACACTTTAGCCCGCGTAGACAACGAACGGTTACAGCGTGGCGTGGAAGGGCTGGCCTCTGGTGCCTACAGCATCACACTCACCCGCTTCACTGAGGATGAAGTGTCCGCGTTTGTCGCCAATGGTGACGGCAAGAGCTACAGCGTCACCTTGACGGCGGTGCGGTCATTCTGTGGGTGCGGTGACGCAATGTTTAGAGGAAAGACCTATAAGCATGCTACGGCACTGGCGCTCTACACGATTCGCAATCCCAAAACGGAAACAAAAAAGGAGGGAACAGAGACGCAACCGATCGTCATGCCGAAGTTGGCCAAGACGCGGCCAACGTTTACCTGGAGTGCGTAAAAAAGAAGGCTTGGGAGAGCGGCTACTCTTCCAAGCCTCACTGGTGGCTAGGGAACCCTGTCAAGAAACCCATAACCGCCTCTATCCTAGCAAGTGCTGGGATGGGGGCAAGGAGGAGACTCGTGAAGACACAGAAAGAGACCTCTGGGAGAACAGCTCCACAAGAAGAGCCAGAACTCATTGCTGAACGGCTCATTTTGTTCAATGACGAGGGTGTTGCCCGCATAGGGAACGGAGGGACGGTCGGGCTTGAGCGATTGCTGGTATGCGATGCCAACGGCAAGATTGGTCTCGACGCCAAAGCCACCGAGGACGGCGGCCCGGTGCTCGCCTTCAAGGACAAGGGAGTCCTGAGGGCAGTGATTGGGATGATTGATGACACGATAGGATTGTTCCTCTGTGACGGCGAGGGGAAGAAACGAACCGCCCTGACCGTCACCGCTGAAGGAATTCCGACGTTATCGTTTTTCGACGCCAGCGGGGCGAGCAAGGTCTCGCTGGGCTTAACCTCCGCTGGTGAGGGCGTCCTGGCCATGATCGATTCCGCGACCGCCCCGCGAGTCATGCTCGCGACCATCGGCAATGATCCGACCCTCTGGCTCCTGAACAAGCAAGGCAAGGTGGTGTGGGAGGTGGCTGAGAGCACGCTCCCCCAGACTTCAAAGACCCCTGCCAAGCGGAGAACTTCGCAACGCCCGCGGCAACGGGCCACCACTCGATAAAGGAGAGAAGGACATGAGTACTACAGAGAAAGTTGTCAGAGCGGAGAAATTTGAGCTAGTGGACTCCACAGGCAAGATCTGCGCGACGCTTGGTCCGAACGGCCCTCACAAGCAGAGTTTGACCTTCTACGACCATACAGGCACCCCGCGGGCTGGCATCGGTGTCTCGACCGAGGGCGGCCCTTCCATAGTACAACTGATGGGGCCAGGGGCCACAGTGGCGATTATCGTAGAGGACGATGGGACGGCAAAGGTCGTCTTACAATCTCAGCACGGGCAAAAGATCGGCTTGGGGCTGGCCTCCGATGGCATGGCGACACTGAGCTTCTTCGACGCAGCCAGTGTCCTCCGCGCTGGTGTGATCTTGGAGGCGGAAGAAGAAGATGGGAGGCTGGGATTGATCCTGAGAAATGAGCGGAACCAAGGACAGCCATGCCAGCCGTCCGAGAACACCGATCCGCGTACAGGAAAGAGACGACGGGCGAAACGCTCATCGGAGCCAGCGCCCAAATCGAAAACGAAGAGAGCAGCCTGAACCTCGCAACACCACGGCGGGCGCAGGCCCGCCACACAGGAGGCAATCCATGAATTTACGGACCCAGAAGCAACAGGAAGGACTGAACCAACTTCTTCACGCCCTGTTCCAAGAGATGTCGCCAGTAGAACAATAAGAGGCCATCGGGCGAGTCCTGGTATACCATGAATCTCGTTTGGCCAAACTTGAGCAACGCGAGGCAAAGCGGAAGTCGCCTCGACGGAAAACAACGAGGAAGGAGGCGTAAGTATGGCCGTCACCGTTCAACCCTATAACCACACAGGAGGTGAACATGGCCGTCAAAGTCAAACAACACAAGCACGTGGCGGACAAGGATTCCGCCACGGGGAAGGCGGCCCAGGATGCTTCCCCTTCCCTTATCAAAAGCGTTTATGATATTTGTAGAGTGATACAGTAACATAGAGAGCTACCAGCAATGAAACCAATACTCCACCTTGACGTATTGATTCGCCAGACAGATGAGGGCTATGAGGCGCATTGCCTGCAATTCGATTTGGTTGAAGTCGCCCCTACGCCTGAAGAGGCAGAACAGGCGATGAGGAACGTCATCACGGCGCACATTACCTACTCGCTTGCCCATGACAACGGTGAGCATCTCTTTCAGGTTGCTCCTCTCGAAGCCTGGAATGCTTTTTTCTCTGGCCACTCCTCGAAGCGGGACACACTGGAAATCCGACTAGAGCAAGCGGCCTCTCCCTTCCCTACGACGATCGACTTACAGGAAACGTTTCTCGAAGCGGCCTAAGCTGTGACGTATCGGGAATTCATCGCCCGACTCCGGGACTTTAGCGTAGCCGAGTATAGCAGCCGTGGCAAAGGTGGAGAGCGTTTCCTTGTACGGGAGACCACTCCCGGCAGTGGCAAAGGCCCCTCCTATACCATTGGCTACCACGGTGACGGGAAAGATGTTCCGAGGGGAACACAGCGCGCCTGTTTACGACGATTAGGGATTGCTCCGCTGGACTTCTACCGGCAATAGCGTCCTGAAAACTGTCATTGTTTTTGTCATTGTTCGGCTGTGATAAGGGGGAATAATGACAGATAAGAAGAGAGAAGCGATACAGCCAGGAGAGGAAATTCTCTTATTATATCGCTCCTCTTATCACTCACTATCTCTCAGGGGTATTGTCTTCGGTCAGTTTTGCAGACCTCTCCCTTAACCACTTGGGTACGCCGCCGTAAGTCTGCACCTTAGTGTGGACTGTCAACGCATTTCAACACCCCTTTGACTTCAGGTGACAGGTGACAGGTTTCAGGGGATACGTTATAAGAATGAAACGTGAGCGACATTCCTGTTTTCAGTCGCCTTCGCTGTAACCTGTAACCTCTAACCTGTCCCCTCTCATTATGATCGAACGCTATACTCGCCCGGCTATGGGCCGTATCTGGACGGAAGAAAATAAACTCGCCAAATGGCTTGAGGTGGAGTTGCTGGCGTGCGAAGCCCTGGCAAAACGCGGGGAAATCCCCGAAGAGGTGATTCCGCGTTTACGCCACCATGCTCGTGTCAATGTCGCCCGTATGCAAGCCATCGAAGCCGAAGTCAAACACGACGTCATTGCCTTTGTCTCCTCCGTAGCGGAAACCGTCGGCCCAGAAGGGCGCTACCTGCATTTAGGTCTCACGTCGTCTGATGTGATTGATACTGGCTTCGCTGTGCAGCTGTGCGAAGCAGCAGACCTCCTGCGGGTAGACCTCGATGCCTTGCTGAAAGTGTTAGCAACACTGGCCCATAAGCATCAGGACACAGAGATGATTGGTCGCACGCACGGTGTCCATGCCGAACCGATTACTTTTGGGTTGAAAGCGGCTCACTGGTACGCCGAGATGCATCGCAGCCGCGAGCGATTACTCCAGGCCAAAAAAGAAATCGCTTTCGGTAAAATTTCTGGCGCAGTCGGAACCTTCGCCAACATCGATCCGGAAGTCGAGGCATTTGTCTGTTCCCGTCTTGGCCTGGAACCAGAACCGATTTCTACACAAATCGTTCCCCGCGACCGCCATGCGGCTTTCTTTGCAACTCTGGCCGTCATTGCCAGTTCTATCGAGCGCATCGCCACCGAAGTGCGCCATTTACAACGAACCGAGGTCTTAGAAATCGAAGAGCCGTTCGCACCAGGGCAAAAAGGTTCTTCGGCGATGCCTCATAAACGCAACCCGTGGCAATTAGAAAATGTTTGTGGGCTCGCACGCCTGCTCCGCGGCTACGCCCTCTCCGCATTGGAAAATGTTCCACTGTGGCACGAACGGGACATTAGCCATTCTTCGGTCGAACGAGTGATTGGACCCGACGCGACTGTTCTGCTCGACTTCATGTTGGCGCGGGTCACGACTATCCTCGATAAGCTGAGTGTCCATCCAGAGCGCATGCGCAAAAATATGGAAACTCTGGGAGAAGCGATCTATTCAGAACATGTACTGCTTGCGCTTATTCGCAAAGGTATCTCCCGTGAGCAGGCGTATAGCTGGGTACAGCGCAACGCCATGAAAGTCTGGGAGCAGGGAGCCTCGTTCGCCACAGAAGTGCGGCGTGACCCGGATATTCAGAAACTCCTCACTGCGGCTGAAATTGATCAACTGTTCGATGCCCGCCATGCCCTTAGGCATACGCGGACGGTCATTCAGCGAGTGTTGAAGGGGCAATAAGCACTAACTATGCTGGCAAAAGTCTATGTGACCCCGAAGAAGGCGATTCTTGATCCTCAAGGCAAAGCCATTGCCAATTCGCTGCATACGCTTGACTACAATGAAGTCGGTGATGTCCGCATGGGAAAGTACCTGGAGATCCGCTTGCAGGGGCTTTCGCGTGCCCAAGCTGAGCAGCGTGTGGAGGAGATGTGTCGTCGGTTGTTGGCCAATCTGGTCATTGAGGATTTCCGTTTTGAGATTGTCGAGGAGTAATCTCTGGTGAAATGGGGTGTCGTCACATTTCCGGGTTCGCTTGATGACCGCGATGCGCTCTATGGCCTGAGTACTGTCCTCGGCCAACAAGCGGCGAGTTTGTGGCATAAGGACCGTGACCTGAAGGGCGTTGAAGCGATCGTGCTGCCCGGCGGATTTTCGTACGGCGATTATCTGCGCTGTGGCGCGCTCGCCCGTTTCTCGCCCATCATGTCGAGCGTTATTGAGTTTGCCAATGCTGGTGGTCCAGTCCTCGGTATGTGTAATGGTTTTCAGATTCTTTGCGAGTCTGGTCTGCTCCCTGGCGCGTTAGTGCGTAATCGTTCGCTTTCCTATATTTGTGAATGGGTACGGATTCGGGTAGAAACCTCACACACCCGCTTTACCGCAGGTTGCACGGTGGGAGAGATGCTGCGGATGCCGATTAAACATGGCGAAGGCTGTTATGTCGCTGATGAAGCAACGCTCAAAACCTTGGAAGACAATGAGCAGGTCGTTTTTCGTTATATCGATGACACCGGACAAGCAACGGAATCAGCAAATCCCAATGGAACGCTCCACAATATCGCCGGTGTTACTAACAAAGCCGGGAATGTCGTCGGTCTGATGCCACATCCTGAACATGCACTCGAAGCGATGCTAGGCGGAGAAGATGGGCGCAAGCTCTTTTTGTCTGCACTCGCGCACTAACTCGTTGTATGTACAAAACGCCAACGGTTACTGAACAACTCGCTCTCGATCATGGTCTCACCATCGACGAGTATCATCGTATTCTGTATGCGCTGAGCCGCACGCCTACGTTCGAGGAACTCGGCGTCTTCTCGGTAATGTGGTCCGAGCATTGTAGCTATAAGAGTTCACGCCGGTTTTTACGTCAGTTTCCAACGACGACGGTACCAGATGGGCCAGAGATTCTCCAAGGCCCAGGAGAGAACGCTGGCATTGTCGCTGTCGGCGACGGCTTGGCAGTGGTATTTAAGATCGAGAGCCATAATCACCCGTCATTTATCGAACCCTATCACGGTGCAGCAACCGGCGTCGGTGGCATTTTGCGCGACGTTTTCACTATGGGTGCACGCCCAATCGCTTCACTTAATTCGTTGCGCTTCGGAGCTATCGACCATCCACGCACGCCGTACCTCATCAATGGCGTGGTTGCTGGTATTGGCGGCTACGGGAACGCGGTCGGAGTCCCCACCGTCGGCGGCGAGGTTTATTTTGACGAAGGCTACAATGGCAACATTCTGGTCAACGCTTTCACTTTGGGCGTCGTCCACACCGATCGCATCTTCCGCGCTCGTGCCGCAGGAGTCGGCAATCCCGTCATGTATGTGGGTTCGCGTACTGGTCGCGACGGCATTCACGGCGCCAGTCTCCTCGCCTCACGGGAGTTCGACGCCAAATCCGAAGAGCTGCGCCCAGCCGTGCAAGTTGGGGATCCGTTTACCGAGAAATTGTTGATCGAAGCCTGTCTGGAACTGATGCAACAAGACTTGATTGTTGCCATTCAAGATATGGGAGCGGCAGGGCTGACCAGTTCTTCCGTCGAAATGGCGGGCCGCGGCGGAACCGGTCTGCTGTTAAACCTCAATAAAATTCCCACCCGCGAGGAAAATATTTCGCCATACGAACTACTACTCTCTGAGTCGCAGGAGCGTATGTTGATTGTTGCCAAAGCCGGTTGCGAAAATGAAGTGCGGGCCATTTTTGCACGCTGGGACTTACAAGCTGAGGTAGTCGGACACGTCACTGACGACGGCTTTTTCCGTGCACAGTGGAACGGTGAAGAAGTCGTTCGCATTCCTATCCCTGCTCTCACGGACGATGCGCCGGTCTACGAACGGCCAGTGCAACAGCCGGCCAATTTTGTTGAACAGCAACAACTCGATATCACAACCTTCCCACTGCCTGATGACTATGGTCACGTATTGACGCACTTACTCACTTCGCCGAATCTCGCGAGCAAAGAATGGGTATTTCGGCAGTACGATTCGTTTGTCTGTGGCAATACGGTGGTTCAACCCGGTTCCGATGCCGCGATCATTCGCCTGAAAGGAACCAATAAGGGAATCGGCTTGAGTGTAGATTGCAACAGCCGCTACTGCTTGCTTGATCCGTATCGCGGCGGACAGATTGCAGTTGTGGAAGGCGCGAGGAATTTAGCGGTCAGTGGTGCCCGCCCAGTTGCTCTCTCTGATTGTCTGAATTTCGGCAGCCCAGAAAAACCGGAAGTGATGTGGCAATTTCAGCAGGCTATTGCTGGTATGCGTGATGCGTGCCTTGCTTTAGGACTAGCCGTCGTCAGTGGCAATGTCAGCTTTTACAATGAGACGGAAGGGAAAGCGATTCCACCAACGCCAACCGTCGCCTCAGTGGGCATTCTGTCTGATGTAACCCACCATGTCACACAATGGTTCAAACAAGCTGGAGACTTGGTCGTCGTTCTCGGTGATACGCAACCGACACTCGGCGCAAGCGAATATCTAGCAGTGATTCATGGAACCGTCGCGGGCGCACTGCCGCACGTCGATCTTGATCGAGAGAAACGGCTCCAGCAATTATGCTTGACCGCCGCTCGTCAAGGCATCTTCTCTTCTGCCCATGACATCGCGGAAGGTGGGTTTGCCGTAGCTCTGACAGAGGCATGTATTTCGCGACCAGAGGGAGCCATTGGTGTACGAGTGACCCTAAACGGGGACCTCCGTCCGGATGTTCTGCTCTTTGGTGAAAGTCAGTCACGGGTACTCGTTTCTCTTCCCGCCGCGTCGTTGCCGCAATTGCAAGCTCTTGCTAACGACACCAACGTCCCTTACACAGTACTGGGAGAAGTTGGTGGTTCCGACCTCATTATTACTGGCTATCTCCAGCTTTCAGTCGAGCACCTACAACACGAATGGCAAACCGCGCTTGCGCAACAGCTTGGCTCTAGCTTATAGCGTATGATAGAAACTCAACGCTAGAAAGCGAGCGCAGCGAGCAGGCCATACGCCATAGGGCGAACGGAGTAAGCGAACTATATGCCACACGAACAGGCAGACGATGAAATGTTTGATCGCTTCCATGAAGAATGTGGCGTAGTCGGCATCTATGGCCATCCAGAGGCGGCAAATCTTGCTTATCTCGCCCTTTACGCCTTGCAACATCGTGGCCAGGAGTCGGCTGGGATTGCCTCATCCAACGGCCAGACCTTACTGGTGCATCGTGGCATGGGATTAGTGGCCGATGTTTTTGACGAAAAGATTATCCGTCGCCTCGAGGGCTCAAGCGCGATCGGTCACAATCGTTACTCGACCGCAGGCTCGACCATCTTAAAGAACAGTCAACCGTTGGTCGTAAAGTATACCCACGGTTCGCTTGCTATTGGACACAATGGCAATTTGGTGAATGCTGAAGATTTGCGCCTGCGCCTTGAGGCACGCGGATCAATTTTTCAGTCCACGGTCGACACCGAGGTCATTCTCCATCTTATTGCCGTTTCACGAGCAGAACGCCTTGTCGACCGTATCATCGAAGCCCTCTGGCAAGTTCGCGGCGCTTATTCTCTCGTGTTTCTCAGCGAACACGAGATGGTTGTGGCACGTGACCCGCATGGTTTTCGTCCGTTAGTGCTTGGCCGGATGCCGAATGAGGAGAAAGACACTTATGTCGTCGCCTCAGAAACCTGCGCCCTCGATCTGATTGGGGCTACGTACGAACGAGAGGTCGCTCCAGGCGAAGTACTTTTATTTACTGAACAAGGAATGACGTCACATTCGCCGTTTCCTCATGAGCGGCTTTCACGTTGCGTCTTCGAGTATATCTATTTTGCTCGTCCGGACAGTCTTTTGTACGGCAAGAGCGTCTATCAAGCCCGCAAGGAGTTTGGCCGCCAACTTGCCCGCGAGGCTCCGGTCCCGGCTGACATTGTCATTCCGGTCCCAGACTCTGGGGTCCCCGCCGCATTGGGATATGCAGAAGAAGCCGGCCTCCCTTTTGAGATGGGCCTCATCCGTAACCACTATGTCGGGCGGACGTTTATTGAGCCGTTGGAGTCGATTCGTCACTTTGGCGTGAAAGTCAAACTTAATGCACAGCCCGAACTCCTCCGTGACAAACGCGTGGTGGTTGTCGATGACTCGATTGTTCGCGGAACAACCAGCCGGAAAATCGTCTCGATGCTTCGAGCCGCCGGGGCAACCGAAGTCCATTTGCGCATTAGTTCACCGCCAACCACAGGACCATGTTTTTATGGGGTTGATACCCCAACACGGCGAGAACTGATTGCATCAGCCCACTCAGTGGAAGAAATCCGTCGCTTTGTTACCGCAGATTCACTGGCGTATCTGAGCGAAGCCGGAATGTACGCTGCGCTCCGAGACCAGGGTTCACGCTTTTGCGATGCCTGCTTCACGAATCGTTATCCTGTGCCGCTAGGAGAGCGACCGCGTGGTAGCCAATTGCCGCTGTTTGGCGAGATTGAACGGTAGTCCTCACTCTTTCAGCGCGCACCACTCTGGATGCAGATTCAAGTATGACATCTGGATTGGCTTATTGCCCAATTTGTACGACAGTATCATGCTTCCAGTGCTCATCGTCGGTTTGAGGATAATCGAGCGTGTAATGAAGTCCACGACTTTCTTTACGGAGGCTGGCGCAACGGATAATCAACTCAGCGACAGTTGCTAAGTTGCGAAGTTCCAGCAAATCGCCAGTGACCAGAAAGTTCCAGTAATAGTCACGAATCTCCTCTTGAATCAGTGCAATGCGACGCCGAGCACGGGCTAACCGTCGATCACTCCGGACAATACCCACGTAGTTCCACATCAGACGGCGAATCTCTTCCCAAGTATGGGTCACTACCACCATCTCATCACTATTAACGGCATGACCGGGATTCCAGGCTGGAAAGGTTGGTGGGAGTCGAGCATCGCCCATCAAGAGCGCATCAGCATGGAGAAATACGCGCTGAGCAAATACAACGGCTTCCAGCAGGGAATTCGAAGCTAAGCGGTTCGCCCCCTGCAAACCGGACATCGCCACTTCTCCCGCAGCATAGAGGCGGCGCAACACCGTGGCACCATGTAAGTCAGTCACTACCCCACCGCATAAATAATGCGCCGCTGGAACAACAGGAATGGGGTCTTTGGTCAAATCAATATCAAACTCAAGGCACCGGCGATAAATCGTCGGAAAGCGCTGTCGTAGGAAATCGCGCTCTCGATGGCTAATATCGAGGAGGACATGGGCGAAGCCGTGTGTTTTCATTTCCTGGTCAATCGCTCGTGCCACAATATCGCGCGGGGCCAGTTCTGCTTGCGGATGGTATTGTTTCATGAAAGGAGCACCATCAGGACGGCGTAGGATGGCACCTTCTCCCCGGAGTGCCTCAGAAATCAAAAAGGATTTGGCATGGGGGTGAAAGAGACAGGTGGGATGAAATTGAAAGAACTCGAGATTGCCGATCGGAACACCAGCGCGATAGGCCATTGCTACTCCATCACCAGTCGCCACATCTGGATTACTGGTGTACAGGTAGACTTTCCCAGCTCCTCCAGTGCACAGCACGGTTGCTCTCGCGGTCAGGGTTTTCACTAGACGCGTCTCCAGGTCGAACACATACGCTCCCCAACATTCGCGTGCTGAGGCGTCCTCACTGGTTAGCAAATCGATCGAGAGATGTTTCTCAAGGATAGTAATATTGGGATGCTGCCGAACCGCAGCAATTAAGGCCCGAATGATCTCTTGTCCGGTCGCATCGGAGGCATGGAGGATACGGCGGTGTGAATGTCCCCCTTCAAGACCCAGGTCGTACTCTGTTTCCTCCCCTCCGGGGCGGCGAGAGAAATTGGTGCCGAGCGTAATTAGCTCTCCAATTCGTGCCGGGCCATCCTTGACCACCGCTTCCACAACGTCCGGGTGACACAGTCCTGCACCTGCAATTAATGTGTCTTGAATGTGGTTGGCAAAGGAGTCTTCCGGGCTCCAGACTGAGGCAATTCCCCCCTGGGCGTACGCGGTATTGCTTTCTGGCAGGCGATCCTTCGTCACGATGGTCACCGAGCCACGGGTTGCCGCCTTGAGGGCGAGACTTAAGCCCGCAATGCCGCTGCCGATAATAAGATAGTCACCAGCATTCATGCGCAATCCTTGAGAAAGCCATTGCTTGCACGTGCAAGGGGGGCGAGTCAAGGACGGAGTGGGGTTTGACCGAACGAGAAAAAATCATTTATGCTGAGGGTCTATGGGGCGGAACATTTGGCGAGGCATTCGGATTTTCTTCAGTCTGTTGATTATCACGACGGTATTCTTCAGCGGGGCGAATGCAGCCAAAGCTGATATCCGTGTCTATCGTGATGAGAAGGGAGTCCTATACATTACCAACAGCCCCAGCCGCACCACACCAGCAAAGAAAGTCAAAAAAGCGAATAGTGCCCCCTTCACCGGTCGCCTCATTGATGTCAAAAAAGAGATGGCCCGGTACCGTGAATCAGATCGCTTGGTGCATGATATGGGCACGAAAGCGGCGATTCATGTCTACCGTGACAAGCAGGGAACCTTGCTCTTTACTAATGTCCCAAATCGTCCTGGCTACCGACCCTTCTTGCTGCTGCATTCCTATTCGAGTCGCCTGAGTAGAAAAGACAGTGTCGCGTTCGATCGCCTCATCCACACAGCCTGTCAGCGCTATGGAGTCGAATTTGCACTGGTCAAAGCGGTGATCAAAGCAGAATCTGCCTTTGATCCTTGGGCACTGTCGCATGCTGGTGCGCGTGGACTGATGCAGTTGATGCCTGACACTGCAGCCATGCATGGTGTTGCCGATATCCACGCCCCTCGCGACAACATTGAAGGAGGAGTGCGCCATTTACGTTTACTGCTTGAGCAATTTGAATGGGATATCCAACTCGCTCTCGCTGCTTACAATGCTGGGGCAGGAGCAGTGGCCCGGTACAATGGCATACCGCCGTACCAGGAAACCCAAGACTATGTTCGCCGGGTTCTTCGCTATCGGGAATCCTACCGGGAACAGGGTAGCTTGGTGCAACCCTTAGCGTAGTCGCATTGTCGTTGCGATTTCAGGGCTCGATGTTGTGGCGACCCTGCCAAATTTTCTCAGCTTGTTGCGCATCGCGCTGCTTCCTCCGCTTGTCTATTTTCTGACCGACCCTGGACCATTGTTCAGCGCACTCGCCGCCTTCACGTTTTTCATTGCCAGTCTGACAGATTTCTTTGACGGTTATCTTGCCCGACGACATGGCCAGACGACAACCCTGGGAAAGTTTCTCGATCCATTGGCCGATAAACTTCTTGTCGCAGCAGCCTTGATTATGTTGGTCGCCATGGAGCGCACCCCACGAGTTCCGGCATGGATGGTCGTGATCATCATCGGAAGGGAACTGGCGGTCACCGGCTTACGGGCGATTGCCTCTAGTGAAGGGATCATCCTGGCCGCCGAAGAACTCGGGAAATACAAAATGCTCTTTCAGATGTTCGCCCTTCACGGTTTACTTATTCACTATCAGTACGCATTCATTAACTTTTATATCAGTGGCATGTATTTTCTGTGGATCGCGCTGGTCTTGGGGATATGGTCTGGAATCGACTACCATATCAAAGTACTCCGCCAAGTGAGTGCCAAACATCGCGCTGCTACTCCCCAGATGAGCTTGTCTGCAGAGTCCCCGGACAGTCGTGAGTCAGCCTTCTGAACCAAAGGAGCCCCCATGCGTATCCTTGTGACCGGCGTTGCTGGTTTTATTGGCTTCCACGTTGCCCAACGTCTGTTGGCGCGCGGCGACACGGTGGTCGGGATCGACAATCTGAATCCTTACTACGAAGTGCGCCTCAAAGAAGATCGGCTTGCTCGCCTGAGCAATTGCGAGGGATTCCACTTTCTCCGCCTCGATTTAGTTGATCGCGAGAGCATGAATCAACTTTTTCTCGATCACAAGCCGGACCGTGTCGTTCATTTGGCTGCCCAAGCTGGAGTCCGCTATTCCCTTACGAATCCCCATGCCTACGTCGAGAGTAACCTTGTTGGGTTTTTACATATTCTGGAAGGGTGTCGTCACACTGGCGTCGCCCATCTCGTGTACGCCTCTAGTAGTTCGGTCTACGGGGCAAATACGAAGATGCCCTTCTCGATCCATGACAATGTTGATCATCCGGTTTCTCTGTATGCAGCCTCGAAGAAGGCCAATGAATTGATGGCGCACACCTACAGTCATCTCTATGAGTTACCAACGACAGGATTGCGTTTTTTTACGGTATATGGCCCGTGGGGGCGGCCAGATATGGCGCTGTTTCTCTTCACACGGGCGATTCTGTCCGGTCAACCGATTAAGGTCTTTAATGAAGGAAGAATGCGCCGCGACTTTACCTATATTGATGACATTACCGAAGGCGTTGTACGCGTGCTCGATACCATCCCACAGCCTCATCCCACCTGGTCGAGTATCAATCCCGATCCAGGGACAAGCAATACGCCATACCGTCTGTACAACATCGGCAACAACCAACCAGTTGAGTTACTTGACTGCATTGCGGTCCTCGAAAACTGTTTAGGCCGCAAAGCCGAAAAACAGCTCCTGCCAATGCAGCCAGGCGATGTGCCAGAAACCTATGCCGACGTTGAGGACCTTATACGGGATGTGGGCTTTCGCCCATCCACGCCTATCACAATCGGTATTGCTCGTTTCGTTGAGTGGTATCGGTCGTATTATCAGGTGTAAAGGAGATACCCCCTGGCAAAGCCAGGGGGTATCTCTTAGTACCATGCGCCATAAATACGCCACCAAGTCCTTGGTAGGGGCGACCCTCGGGTTTGACCGTGTAGGGGCTTGATGAATCAAGCCCTTTTTGGGGCCGATGAATCGGCCCCCTACAAAAAAACTCGCTACGTATTTCGTGCGCTGTGTACTTAGTACCACATGGACAACCCTAGCAGAGACTACTGAGACCAGTACAATTACTGTACTTTGAGTTCCGCTCGGCGGTTCATTGCCCGACCTTCAGGATTGTCTTTCCCATCCTTCGTGTTCGGTGCGATCGGATCCTGCTCACCTCGACCTTCCGTACTCAAGCGGCCAGCCGCAACCCCCTTCGAGACCAGATACTGCTTCACCGCTTGGGCGCGACGTTCAGACAACCGGAGGTTGTAGGCCTCCGAACCAATTGAGTCCGTATACCCCACAATCTGTACCTTGACATCCGGATTGTCTTTCAAGGTCTGTGCGGCCTCGTCAAGAATGGGGGCGAACTCAGACTTGATGTTCGACTTGTTAAAGTCAAAGTTCACACCACGCAGAATGATCCGCTTTGGTGCAGGCGGCGGCGGGGGCGGTGGCGGGGGAGCTGGTGCGGGCGGCGGGGGAGCTGGTCGCGACGGCGGTGCAGGCTGGGGATCCTCGGCCAACAAGTACCCAAGCGTCCCGCCAATAAGTATGCCCAGCCCTACACCTATACCAGCTGCCATTCCCCTCTCGTCATCGTCTCCGTCTCCGATTGAGCCTCCCAAAGCAGCCCCTGCTCCTCCCATTGCACCTGCCCCAATCGCCGCTCCGGCAATCGTCCACTTCCTCTTGTTGTCGGACATAGTACAGCCAGCAACTCCCAGTAGTGCTACTGCCCAAAGCAGCCAAAATCCTAGCCCTCTCCTTCGCATACTCCGTCTCCTTTCTTCCCGAGCGATTTTCTGCAGAATGTACTTCAGACTTGACCAGACAGTTTATGTCTCAATTTTGCCCGCTGGTACTCTCTCCCTCCCTCACTCCGTGTTGGCTATTTTCCTTCCCGCCGAAGGAGAATAGCCAAAATTAGCAAAAGAGTATAGGGAAGAGAAAGAGGAAGGTCTAGAGCGGCAGGACAAAAGAAACGGGGCAATCCTAGAGGGACTCGGGGAATAAGGGTTTCACCTCGTTCTCTACGAAGAGAGGTCGATCCTCTCGAAATGTTCAACGGTCGGAAACGGCTCATAAAAATGGTGGAGCATACGTTTCCACTCTTGATACTCCGGTGAGCCGCGAAAGCCGGCGGTGTGATCCTCAAGCCGATGCCATTGCACAAGCAGGAGATACTTATTCCCCACTTCTAGACAACGATGTAACTCGTGCGTCAGGTACCCCGGCATCGCTGCAATCAGACGCGACGCTTCTCGAACCGCTTCCTCGAATTCCCCCTCTAATCCTGATCGCACGGTGAGTATTGCCACTTCGAGGATCATAACGACACTTCCTCACTCAGACGATTGCTGGCTAGGTGTCAAGGTCGTCAGGGTCAGCGCATGGATCGCGTGCTGCATTTCGCTGGCAAGAGCTTGATAGACCATGCGGTGACGCACCACGAGACTTTTCCCCTCAAATTGCGATGAGACGACGGTCACGTGAAAGTGCCCACCACCGGATGCTGCGCCTGCATGGCCAGCATGAAGAGCGCTTTCGTCTGCGACGATCACTGCGGTTGCAGCGAGCGCCTGACGAAGCGTCGTCTCGATTTTCTCTGCCGTACTCATTTCTTCCCCTGCGCCGACGGAAAAGCCGGCGGTCTCCGTTCCTGTAACGCTTTGACCCCTTCCCGCACATCAGTGCCAAAAAATCCCAACATCTCTAATGCCAGAGAATAATCAAAAGAGGTATGCGCCGCAGCCCGGAGCCATTGATTCAACGACTGTTTGGTCCAGCGAATCGCGGACTGGGCTCCCGTCGAAAGCTTACGCGCCACCTCCATTGCTTTCGGCATCAGTTGGTCAGGGGACACAACCATACTTACGAGCCCAATTCGCTCAGCCTCTTTCGCATCAAGCATATCGCATGTGAGCAAATAGTATTTGGCTTTTGCCATGCCCACTAACAATGGCCAAATTACCGCCGCATGGTCACCGGCAGCTACTCCTAGTCGAGTGTGCCCATCAGTAAAGCGCGCATTCTCAGAGGCAATACTAATGTCCGCCAACAACGCCACGGCAAGCCCGGCCCCGACCGCCACACCATTGATGGCCGAAATAATCGGCTTGTCGCAGTTAATCATGTTGTGAACAATGTCTCGCGCTTCTTTCATGATCTGTCCAACGACTTCGGCATTGCCTTGCGCCTTTTCCACAACTTCAAAATCGCCACCGGCGGAGAATGCCCGTCCGGCACCGGTAATGAGCGCGACTCGCACCTCATCATCCTCAGCAATATCCAGCCAGATTTTGCTCAACTCATAATGCAGGCGAAAATTGGTGGAGTTGAGCGACTCTGGTCGATTGATGGTGAGTAAGGCAATCCCCTCTCTCTTCTCAATCAGCAAATGTTGATAGGAACTATAGTCCATGAGAAATGCTCCCTCCTTCTGCGATAATTTTTCCTTGCCGGTTCTAGCGCGTGTTTGCGAGAATGTCGATCTCTGCTAAGGTACATCATCTATGAAGCATCATTCCTCGACGATCACGGCAATGTGGCTCGGGTTGAACTTTCTGCCTTTATTCGTTGTTGTCATTCTTTGTTTTGTCTTGCAGAGTTGGCTCTGGGGTATCGGACTCATCCTGCTGTATCTGGTCATCTTTGTTCCGTACGGTTTCTTTGTCTCTCTTCCGTTGATGACCAAGATTTTCCGTCGGCCCGCAAGTCTTCACTCGCGACGATAATCTTCTGCTCCTCATCCATCAGTGGGGGTGTGATTAGTGTGCTTTCGCCCAGTTTTTGCCAGTTCCAATATCGACTCGGAGCGGCACGCGCAGCGACATAACTCCTTCCATCACTTCACGGACAAGCTTCTTCACTCGCTCGATTTCCTTCTCTGGTACCTCAAACAATAATTCGTCGTGCACCTGAAGAAGCATGCGGGTATGCAATCGTTCCTGTTCCAGCCGTCGGTCAATCGCCACCATCGCCATTTTAATTAAGTCAGCCGCCGTCCCTTGAATTGGTGTATTGATCGCCGCGCGCTCTGCCGCGCTGGCCATTTGCGGATTCTTGCTGTGTAAATCGGGCACATAGCGGCGACGACCGAGTAACGTCGTCACATATCCGCGTGCTCGTGCCTCGACTAAAATCCCATCCATATAACTTTTGATCCGCTGATAGCGAACAAAATACTGAGCGATATATGTCTGAGCAGTCTTGGTCGGAATACCGAGCGACCGGGCTAAGCGCAACGCACCCATACCGTAAATAATACCAAAATTGATAGTCTTCGCTTGACGACGCTGGTCCGCTGACACCTCGGTCACCGCGACCTGAAACAGTTCTGAGGCTGTGCGTGCATGCACATCTTGTTCTTTCTGGAACGATTCCACCAGTACCGGGTCCTGGCTGAGGTGCGCAAGCAGGCGCAACTCAATTTGTGAGTAATCAGCGGACAGTAACACCTGCCCTGGTTCGGGAATGAAGGCTTCCCGGATACGCCGCCCCTCTTCGCTGCGAATAGGGATATTTTGCAGGTTAGGATTGCTCGACGAGAGTCGTCCGGTAGCCGTCACTGTCTGATTAAATGAGGTGTGTACCCGACCGGTCTTGGCATGAACCAGCTTGGGCAAGGTATCGACATAGGTGGATTGCAATTTGGCAAAGCCACGATAGTCAAGAATTTTTGCTGGCAGCGGATATTGTTCAGCAAGTGCTTCCAGGACAGACGAATCGGTAGAGGAGCCGGTAGCAGTCTTCTTTCCACGCGGCAAGCCGAGTTTGTCAAACAGTATCGCCTGAAGTTGTTTTGGGGAGGCGAGATTAAACTCCTCTCCAGCCAGTTCATAGACTTCCTTTTCTAACTGACGGCGACGCTCTCCGAACTCGGTCGATAAGGAGGCGAGGAATTGCACGTCAATACGAATGCCCGCTAATTCCATCTTGGCGAGGACAAGGGCGAGCGGCACTTCAATATCAGTG
>Ga0187892_10006250_pt1 | contig 17877 bp, 14 predicted proteins | sample MA1701073metaG_FD_139345 | JGI IMG/M metagenome (GOLD analysis project Ga0187892, IMG submission 139345) | Bio-ooze microbial communities from a basaltic lava cave in the Kipuka Kanohina Cave System on the Island of Hawaii, USA - MA170107-3 metaG ... | reverse complement strand
GGCGTCGTTCTGATCGGGGCTCCGCCGGGCCTCGAGCGCAGGCTCCGCCCCCTCCCCGAGGGCGCGCGGGTGCGCAAGACGCTCCGAGGTCCCGCCGATCTCGTCCTCCTCTTCGCGCGCTCCCGGGCGGATCTCCGCAGGCGGTTTCCCCGGGCCGAGCGAGGACTCGCGTCGCAGGGGGGGATCTGGCTCGCCTGGCCGAAGCGGGCCTCGGGCGTGGCGACGGACCTCTCCTCCGCCGCGGTTCGCGCCTTCGGCCTCGGAAAGGGGTTCGTCGACTACAAGGTCTGCGCCATCGACGACACCTGGTCTGGGCTCCTGTTCGCCCGCCGCCGCGCCGGCGCTCGCGGATCCGCCGGCCCCCGGTAGCGACCGACGGCTCAAGCGGACGCCGCGCGCCTTCCGATGTAGGCCACGCCCCTCCCTCCCACGGGGACGTCGCGCGGCCGCGGGCGCGCCCGATCTCCGGGGGTTGAAGAACGAACGGGAAGCGTGCGCCGCGCCTCCGGGGCCGCGTCGGTGCGAAAGGACGGAACGATGGACGAGAGGGAACGAGCGGCGGGCGAGCCTCGCCCCCCGGCGGAATCGAGCGAGGAGAAGACGGCGTCGCGCGCCGCGGAGACCTCCACCCGCGGGATCGCGGTCTCGCTCGAGAAGTACTTCGACCTCCAGCGCCTCTCCCGAAGGCGATCCGCGCTCATCGCGCTCCTCGCCTTGGGGATGGTCGGTCTCACGGTGACGCTCTGCTACCGGGAGCTCGACACCAACTTCGCGCCCGAGCACCTCGAGCGGAGCGCCTCCGCCGAGGCGCAGAAGCTCTTGCCGAGCCTCTCCGAGCACGCCCTCGCGCTGATCCGGGAGGTTCGCCCCACCTACGAGGAGGAGGGGAAGCGGGCGCTGCGCGCGGCCGTCCCCCGGCTCCAAGAGCAGCTCGAGCGGGAGTTCGTCCACCTCGGAGAGTCCCTCGCGAGCCGGACGGAGACGACGATCGGGACCGTCCTCCCGAGAACGGCGGAGAAGGTCCTCGTCGACTTCTACACGGCCTTTCCGGATCTCGCGGACGAGGCCTACGTCCAGGAGACCCTCGATCGCCTGAAGCACGAGATCCGCGCGGAGACGCAGGCCGTCATCGACAGCGCGTGGCAGACCTTTCGAACGCCGACGGAGCGGCTCGCGGCGACCCTCGGGAGGTTCCCGAGCCTCGAGGAGATGCCCGACGGCGACCTGGAGCGGCGGTTCATCCACCTGTGGCTGATGCTGCTCGATCACGAACTGATGGCGGGATCGGAGGCTCCCTCGACGGGCGCCGAGCCGGCCGGCCGCGAGCCTCGCAGGAGCTGAAGCCATGACGGATGAGACTCGGGAACCCTCCTCCTCCACGACGCCCCAGGATTCCGACCGCGCGGTCGAGAAGCGGATCGCTTCCGCCATCGGCTCGACGCGGCGGGCGATCCGCACCCACACCCTTCTCGGGGTCGCCGTCATCGGCGTGCTCGTCGGGTGGGGACGATGGCTCTACGCGTCCGTGAGCCAGATCGACGCTTCCTACGTCGCCTCCTACGCTCGCGAGCGCGTGGAAACCGGACTCCCTTCCGCCCAGGACCTCTTCGCCGACCACCTGCGGCGCGCGGCCCCGACGGTCGTGAACCGCGCCCTCGAGCACCTCCTCTACGCTCCGACGGCGCTCAGCCAGCGTCTCCAGCGCATGTTCGAGGACGAGGTCGACCGGCTCGGAGCCGGGCTCGAGGTCGAGCTCGCCGACCGGATGCGGGCGGACATCGGCGCCGCCCGCCGCCAGCTCGACACCCGGATGGCCGGCATCGGCGATCGCGAGCGCGTCGACTTTTTGGCGAGGGAGTTCGTGAGCGACTACCGGCGGAACGTCGAGCGCGTCCTTCACCACCACGCCGGGCCGTTCGCGGACTCGATGGACACGCTCCGGCGCGACCTCGACCGCCTCGGCCACGGCCGGGGACTCACGGAGAGGGAACGGCTCCAGCGCGAGATCCTCGCCTGCTTCCTCGAGCTGCACCGGCGGGCCGTGGAGCGGGGCGAGGACGGCCCCCCGGTCATGGGGATCGCTCGGCTCTTCGGCTCGACGGACGGCTAGCCCTCTCGACCGGTCGGAGTCCGCGCCCGCGCGGCCGCGAAGACGAGGCCGGCGGCGCTGGCGACGATCGCCGCGCCGCCGAGGATCGTCGGCGTCGTCGGCTCTTGTCCGAGGAGGAGCATGCCCCAGCCGAAGGCGAAGACGACTTCCGTCGTCTGGATCACGCCGCCCGTGGGAGCGCGCACGAAGCGGTAGCCGAACGCGTAGGCGAGATTCGCCACGGTTCCCGCCGCGACGAGGAGGCCGAGGGGCAGGAGGTCTCCGGCGTCGGGGACGCGGATCGCCGCGAAGGTCGGGACGGCGAACACCACCGACCCCACCACGAAGAAGCCCATCGCGATCGTCGCGGAGGACTCCCCTCGTCCGCGCAGCTCCCGGACGCAGAGCGTCCCCGCCGCGCCGGCCGCCCCCGACAGGAGCGCGAGCAGCTCCCCCAGCCCCGGGTCTCCGAAGATCGGATCGACGACGGCGACGACCCCTGCGACGGCGACGAGGATCGCGGCGATCTCGACGAGGCGCGGGCGATCCTTTCCCGCGAGGAAGGAGAAGAGCGCGACCCAGACGGGGTGCGAGAAGTAGAGCGCCGTCGACGTGGCGAGCGAAACGTGCCGCAGCGACTCGAAGAAGAGGAGGACGGTCGCCGCGCCGGCGAGCCCGCGCAGCAGCGTCAGGAAAGGGGAGCGGGGGAGGATCCGCGCGCCGACCGCCCGGTAGAGACCGCCGAGGAGGAGGGTCGAGGCCGCGCACCAGAGGAAGGAGATCTGCGCGCTCGAGAGCGAATCGCCGAGCCGGCTCGCGGCGACCCCTGTGAGGGGGAAGGTCGCCGCCGCGGCGAGGAGCGAGGCGGCGCCGAGGACGGGGGAGGACGCGGCGAGGTCCGACCTCGCGGGGGAAGGGGACTCCGGCACGCGAGTTGGTAAGCTACCGGAGAGTTCCCATGTCGCGCACCCGAGAGAGGACGATCGAGCCCGGCGGGATCGGGGCCGGGACGCCGATCCTCTTCACGCGGGAGGAGCGCCTCGCGCGCGAGGAGCGCGAGCTCGCCCCCTACGCGATGCGGGCCACGCGATCGCGCGGGCGCCGCCATCCCGAGCCCGAGGATCGGTTCCGGACCGTGTTCGAGCGGGACCGCGACCGCATCATCCACTCGACCGCCTTCCGCCGGCTCGAGTACAAGACCCAGGTCTTCGTCAACCACGAGGGGGACTACTACCGCACCCGCCTCACCCACACCCTCGAGGTCCTCCAAGTCGCCCGCTCGCTCGCGTGCGCGCTCGGCCTCCACGAGGCGCTCGTCGAGGCGATCGCCCTCGCGCACGACATCGGCCATCCCCCCTTCGGGCACAAGGGAGAGGAGGCGCTCGACGAGAAGATGACCGAGCACGGCGGCTTCCGGCACAATCGGCAGGCGCTCCGAATCGTCGACCTCCTCGAGAACCGCAGGGCGGCCTACCCGGGGCTGAACCTCACCGCCGAGGTGCGCGAGTCGCTCTTGAAGGGCGAGCGGAAGCGCGCTCCGGAGGCGGCCGAGTTCGAGAGCCACCCCCAGTTCCTCCTCGAGGCGCAGGTCGTCGACGCGGCGGACGAGACCGCCTACACGAACCACGACGTCGACGACGGCCTCAAGGCGGAGATCTTCCCCGAGGAGGCGCTCGAGCCGCTCGCGATCTGGAGGCGCGCGAGGCGCGTCGCCGAGGGGGAGGCCTCGGGCTCGGACCCGCGCATGCGGGTCCGGCGGACGGTGAACGCCCTGATCAAGATCATGATCGGGGACCTCACCGAGCACTCCTCGCGCACGATCGCGCGGCTGCGCCTCGACTCTCCCGAAGCGGGACGGGACGCGTCCGAGACCGCGATCGGCCACTCCCCCGAGATCGGGGCCGAGGTCGCGGAGCTGCGCGCCTTCCTGCGCAAGAACTTCTACGAGCACTACCGCGTGACGCGGATGATGTCGAAGGCGCGCCGCGTGCTCGAGGCGCTCTTCGACGCGTACATCGCGAATCCCCGCACCCTGCCGCCCCCCTTCCAGGAGTGGACGGAGAAGGTCGGGCTCGAGCGCGGCGCCTGCGACTACATCGCCGGGATGACGGACCGCTTCGCCCGCGACGAGTACCGCCGCCTCCTCGACCCCCTCGAGCGCGCATGATTCCGGAAAACCCCGACCGAGAGGAACGAATGCGACTTTCGCCGACGCTTCTCATCGTGTTCCCGCTCTCCGTGGTTTCCTTCGCCGCCTGGGCGCAGGATGTCCAGCGCGGCAAGCGCCCCGCGGACGTCCCGCTGGAGACGCCCTCGGCCCCCAACGACATCCAGGGGGTCGCTCCGATGGGGGACGGCTTCGTCTTCACGGACCAGAACAACTCCGCGGTCTGGACGGTGAAACCGGGCGAGGCGGCGAAGATCTTCGCGCGCGGCGAGGCCTGGCCGCGCACCCCGCTCTACCGTCCCTCCGCGATCGCGTTCGAGCCCGGAGGGAGGCTCGTCGTCACCGATCCGTCGACGGGAGGCGTGATCCCGATCGAGGCGGACGGGAAGCTCGTCGAGAGCAAGGCTCCCTTCGAGGTGGGGCAGACGCGCGGGATCGCGATCGACGCGAGCGGCAACGTCTTCGTCGCGGGCTCGACGGTGGACAGCGTGTTCAAGATGACCCCGGACGGCAAGACGACGAAGCTCGCCGACGTCCCCCACGCATGGGGAGTGGCGCTCCTCGGCGACGGGTCCCTCGTCGTCGCGCAGCCGGGGCACCGCACCGTCTCGAAGGTGAGCGCGGACGGGAAGACGGTGACGCCGCTCCACAAGGGAGAGCCCTTCCAGAATCCGCTCTGGGTCGCCTTCGACGGCGAATCGACGATCTACGTCTCCGACAACTACGCCCGCGCGATCTTCCGCCTCCCCCTCGCCGGCGGGACGCCGACGCCGCTCGCCGGCGATTTCGAGAACCCGGCGGGCCTCTGGTTCGAGCGCGACAAGAAGCGGCTCCTCGCGGCCGACGCGGTGGCGCGCTCGATCGTCGCCCTCACGCCCGACGGGAAGCGCGAGACGCTCTACCAGGCGGCGAAGTAGCCCGGGCTACCCCGTCTTCGAGCCTCCCCGCAGCAGCATCAGGTTCCGGGAGTAGACGAGGAGTCCCGTCGCCTGGCCCAGGACGAAGACGGGGTCCTGGCGGTGGAGCGCGTACGCGAGGAGGACGAGCCCTCCCCCGATCGAGAACCACCAGAAGGAGAGGGGGATGACGGACCGATGACGCCGCTCGGAGACGATCCACTGGATCAGGAAGCGGCTGAAGAAGAGGGCCTGTCCCGCGTATCCGACGAGGGTCCAGGGCTCGAGCAGGCGCGCGAAGAGGTCCTTCATGTCCATTCCTCGTAGTCGTCGTCGACGCGTCGGGACTTCATCCACCGGACGGCGAGGAGGTCCGCGATCCCGACGAAAAGGCGGTTGAAGACGCCGTACTTCGAGGTCCCCGCCACCCGGGGCCGGTGATTCACCTCGATCTGGGCGACGCGCCCTCCCGCGATGCGAACGAGCGTCGGAAGGAATCGATGCATCCCGCGGTACAGGGGGAGGCGGCCGAGGGCCTCGCGCCGGAACGCCTTGAGCGAGCAGCCCGTGTCCCGAATGTCGTCTCCCGTCACGCGGTTCCGGACCGAGTTGGCGATCCGCGACGACACCCGCCGCACGAGGCTGTCCGCGCGGCGGCGGCGGATTCCGGCGACGGCATCCGCCCCCTCGAGCGCCTCGAGGAGGCGCGGGATGTCGCGGGGGTCGTTCTGGAGATCCGCGTCGAGGGTGACGACGAACTCCCCGCGCGCCGCGCGGAACCCGGCGGAGAACGCGGCGGTCTGCCCCCGGTTCCCGGGGAATCGGAGCACGCGGATCTCGGGATGGACCGCGCGGAGGTCCCGGAGGACCTCCCCCGACCCGTCCGTGCTCCCGTCGTCGACGAAGATCGCCTCGAAGGGATCGCCGGCGGGACGCAGGACCCCGGCGAGCTCGGAGACGAGGGGAGCGAGATTCTCCCGCTCGTTGAAGACGGGAATGACGAGGGAGAGGCGCGGGCCCGGTCCGGGGTCCACCGGCGTCGCCTCAGTCACCCGGGCCGATCCCGTCCTGCGCGCGGAGCATCCAGTAGGCGAGAAGGTAGTCGACGCCGGCGTACTCCTCCTCGCCTCGCGCGCCCGGGTTCGAGACGAGGCGGAAAGGATCGTTCTTCCACACGAACGACGTCATCGGCTGCCGGTGGATGGGAACCGCGAGCCGCGAGCGCGGCGACATCGAGGTGTCGGGGAGGAGACGGCGGCCGAGGCCCGGGAGGTCGCGATTGTCGATCGCGTAGCCGACTTTCTCCTCCGGGAAGAGCCGCAGCGACTCCGTCGCCTCTTCGCGGGCCTCGGGATCCCCGGTCGCGGCGAACGCGATCGAGGCGAAGAGCGCGTTTCCGCTCCCCCGCGCAAGCCGCCAGCCCCTCGCGATCCCCCGCGCGTAGGTCGCGCGCAGGGAGGGGTCGTCCTCGATCCGGCGCAGCCCGTCGAGGCAGGCGAACGACATGTTGTCGTTGTTCGGGTTGTGGAGGCCCAGGATGCGGAAGATCCCCTTCGGGACGATCCCGGGGAGGCCGTCCTCGACGAGGTCGCGGTAGCGCGCCGCGGCCTCCTCTCCCCCCGAGGCGTGCGCGGCGAGGCTCGCGGCCAGCAGCAGGACCCCGGCGTTGACCCCGTTCGGCACGAGGCCCGCCCAGCGCGGGCGGAGGTCCCCGTACGTCGTCGTCCGTCCGTCGGGTCCGCGAATCGAGAACCCCTCCGAGAGGACGTGATCCGCGAGCGCGCCGGCGTCGCGCGCGACGACCTCGCGGATCGAGGCTTCCTCCACGCAGGCGAGCGTCGCCGCGTACCCGAAGAGGACGAACGTGTACTGGTCGCGGCTCGAGTCCTTCCGCCAGACGAGATCCGCGTGCGGCGGCGCGCCCTTCTCGTAGCGCGGGTCGTCCGAAGGGCCGGGCGCGACGCCGCGCGCGAGGAGGCCGGGGACTCCCGTGACGTCCTGGAGGAGCCTCAAGGCGCCGAGCGTCCGGCGCACGTCCGCCAGGTCCCCGTCTTCCGCGGCGTGCCGGAACGCGTAGGCCGCGAGCAGGCATCCGGTCCAGGCGGCCTGGTCCGCCTTGTTCGCCAAGGGCTTGGCCTCCTTCTTCGAGGCGCGCTGCACGGGCGAGAGGAGGAGGCCCTGGGGAGAAAGATGGTGGTCCCGGAGGTCTTCCTCGTAGAGGCGCGCCTTCTCCGCGAGCGTCCGGAGCGAGGGCGCGGGCGTCGAGACGATGCCGGTGACCTCGGGCGAGAAGAGCGAGCAGGACGCGAGGACGACGGCCGCCGCGAGGGGGAGCGGGGCGAGGGGCGGAGGGCGCACGGGGACGAGATCGACGGCGATCCGAGTCGGTCCGACACTTTTAGCGCCCCGCGCCGCAGGCGGGCAAGGCGCAGCCGGTAGAATCCCGCCGCCTCGACACCGACCGAGGCTCCGTCGGCCTCGTGCAGGGCGGCGGTCCCGTTCGCCCCTTCCATGGAACCGTCCCCCCACCGCGATCCCCCTCTTCCGGGCGAGCCCCGCGCCGGCGGGAGGGGATGGGTCGCCTTCCTCCTCGTCGCGGCCCTCGGGCTCGCGGTGTTCGGCATCGGGCTCGGATCGATCCCTCTGATCGAGAAGGACGAGCCGCGGTACGCCGTGACCGCCCGCGAGATGCTCGAGAGCGGGGACTACCTCGTTCCGCGGATGAACGGCGAGATCCGGCTCGCGAAGCCTCCGCTCTTCTACTGGCTCGTGGCGGGATCCTTCCGCGTGTTCGGCGTGAACGAGTTCGCCGCGCGCCTCCCCTCCGCCCTCGCCGGGCTCGGGGTCCTTCTCGGGACCCTCTGGATCGGCCGCAGGATGTTCCCCGGAACGGCGATCGGCCTCCGCGCGGCGGTCGTCCTCGCGGCGTCCGCGCAGATGCTCTCCGTCTCGCGGACCGCCATCCCCGACATGGTGCTCACCCTCTCCGAGGTGGCGGCGATCGCGTGCTTCGTCGGGGCCTACTTCGGAGGCGGCGCCCCTCGCCGTCTCCTCCTGGGATTCTGGGCCTGCGCCGGCCTCGCGGCGGTGGCGAAAGGGCCGGTGGGGATCCTCGTCCCGCTCCTCGTCGTCGCGGTGTTCCTCGCGTCCCGCCGCGAGCTCCGATTCCTCCTTCACGGGCTCGCCCCGGGGCTCCTCGTCTTCGCGGCGATCGCCCTCCCCTGGTTCCTGGCCGTCGGCGCGCGCCTCGGCTTCGCGGCCGGGGCTCGCCGCCTCGAGGAGGAGACGGTGAACCGATTCCTCCACGGCGGGGACCATCCGCAGGCGTTCTACTACTACCTTCCGGTGCTGCTCGGGGGATTCCTCCCCTGGACGGTGTTCGGCGTGGGGGCCGGCGGCGCCCGCTTCCTCCTCGAGGCACCGCGTCGCTGGAAGCGCGAGTCCGCCCTGCGGTTCCTCGCGATCTGGGCGGGGGTCGTCGTCCTCTTCTTCAGCCTCAGCCGCGGCAAGCTCGCGACCTACGTCACGTCCGCGTTCCCTGCGCTCGCCCTCGGGTTCGCCATCTTCTGGGACCGGTGGTCGCAGGAGGCGCGATCCCCGGGCGCGGCCGGCGCGCTCGCCCGCTACGGCCCGGTGGGCATCCTCTCCGCGGCGGCGGTCGTCGCCGGGATCGTCCTCCCCGGGAAGGTGCCGGAGTTCCGCCTCGCGCACCTCCTCGCGGGGGCGCCGCTCCTCCTCGGGATCGCGTCGTGCGGCGCCCTCGCGCGCCGGGGGCGCGTCGAGCGGGCCCTCGGATCGGTCACCGCCGGGACGGCGCTCTCCTTTCTCGCCGCCGTCTTCACCCTCGGGGGGGAGTTCGGGGCGCTCCGATCCATGCGGGCGCTCTCCGAGCGCACCGCTCCGATCCTGCGGGGCGACCGGACGCTGATCGCCTTTCACGCCCCCTTCCCCGGCCTCGTCTTCTATCTCGATCGAAGGATCCCGTTCCTCCGGCGACCCGCGGCGCTGGAGGAGCGCCTCGACGCGGGCGGGGACCTCGTCGTCCTCGCGCCGAGGAAGGACTTCGGCCGCCTCCCGCAGCGGATCCGCGACCGGCTCGAGGTCGTGGGCCAGGGACCGTGGAGGAGGGATGCCATCCTCATCGCGGTCCCCTCCGAGGTCCGGCGGTTCCCCGACGAGGGATGCTCGCCCCCGCCGCTTCCCCGGTGAGCGCGGTCCCGGACCCCAGCGCAAGATCGAGCCCGCTCCTCCTCCTCGGGCTCGTCACGGCGTCTTGGCTCGCGCTCTTCCTCGCGCGCCTCCTCTCCCCTTCCGACCTCCTCGCGAATGACCAGGAGCGGGCCGCCTCCTACGTGATGGACGTCGTCCACAACGGGAACTGGATCTGCCAGCGGGACTCCCGCGGCGACGTCACCTCGAAGCCGCCGATGTTCACGTGGCTCGCCGCGACGGCCACCGCGGCCTTCGGTCGGATCAACCGGTTCACGCTCTGTTTCCCGAGCGCGCTCGCGACCCTCCTCCTCTCGTGGCTCCTCCTCGCCGCCGGCGCCCGCGCGTTCGGGAGGGGCGCGGGGACGTGGGGAGCCCTCGCCTTTCTGCTCTGCGAGAGCCACCGCAAGCAGGTCCTCCTCGCCCGGACGGATCCGCTCTTCGGCTTCACCGTGTTCCTCGCCCTGATGCTCGGCCACCGCGCGTGGACCCGGGGGCGCGGCTGGACGGGATTCTGGCTCGCGGCGGCCGCGGCGACCCTCACGAAGGGCCCGCTCGGCCTCCTCTTGGCCGGAGGGGGCGTCCTTCTCGCGCAGGTCTGGGAGAGGCGAAGCGGCGAGCGGGTTCCTCTCCGCGGCACGCACATCCCTGGAGTCCTCTCCTACCTGGCGATCACCCTCGGCTGGCTCGGCCTCGCCTCCTGGAGCCTCGGCGGCGCCGTCCTCGAGAGGCTCATCGGGAGGGAGCTGCTGGGGCACTCCGTCCTCCCGAAGGGGGACTCGCATCCTGGGGAAGCGTTCTATCTCCCCGCGCTCTACTTCCTCGCAACGTTCCTCCCCTGGAGCCTCGTCGCGTGCGCGGGCTTCTGGCGGGTGGCGAAGCGTCCTGCCGGGGCGCCCGAGGCGCGCCGGTTCGAGCGGGTCCTCTTCTCCTTCTTCTTCGTCGGACTCCTCGCGCTCTCCCTCGCCTCCCACCAGCGTCGCGATCTCGTCTTCCCTCTGATTCCCGCCGCCGCCCTCCTCTGCGGCCGGGAGATCGCCTCGCGGATCCCGCCTCGAAGCGCGCGCGCGTTCCGCCTCGCGCTCCTCGGAATCCCCTCGACGATGCTCGCCGTGCTCGTCGGCTACCAGTTCGCGGGCTACAACCGGACGAGCGTCGTGCGGGAGACCGGGTGGACGAAGGAGTTCGCCCGCCGGATCGAGGAGACGGTCGGCCGCTCGTTCCCCCTCGCGCACGTCAAGGCGCCGTTCGCCGTCCAGATCTACCTGGACACCTTCCGGAGGAATCTGTCCCTCGAGCGGGCGATCGAGCTCCTCGAGGGACCGGAGACCGCCTTCGTCGCCGTCCGCGAGGGATCCCTCGAGCCGGAGGACCTCCGGCGGCTCGAGGGGGCGGCGAAGCACGAGGTCGCGCGCGGGCCGGAGGGGCCCCGCCCCTTCCTCCGCGTGCTCGGCAACCATCCGCGGCTCGAGGCCTCCCCCTCGGCGGCGCTGGTGACGGGCGATCTCTACCTGCGGTACGAGAACCTCCGCCTCGTCGAGGACGGGGAAGGCGGGTTCGTCCTCGCGCCGACGGGAGGGGACTACGCGTTCCACGTCACGAACGAGGGATCCGATCCGCGCGGAGTCACCGTCGAGATCGCGACCGGGGAGGAGCGCGAAGGCGAGGAACGCACGCTTCGTCCCGGAGAGACCTGGAGCGCCCGAGGCAGGGCGCCTTCCTCACTCGCGAATCCTCGGTCTCGCTCGGCGCGAGGACTCCTCGCGCCGTCTGCGTTCGTTCTCGCGGCGATCGGCGCCGCGGCTTTTTTCGCGGAGAGGACCCGCCGCGCTCTCGCCTCGACCGAGAGGTGGTAGGACGGCTAGGATCGTTCGCACGAACCTGCCGTCGTTCGTAGACACTCGACATGGACCTCCGACGACCCCGCCGCACTCTCCGATTCCTCCGGCTCGCGTGCGCGGCCGTCACTCTCATCCTCGGCACCGCAGCGGCATGGGAGCGGTTCGAGAACATCGAGCTGCGCCGGGTGGGGACGCTCTTCGAGACGAGCCTCGAGACCCTCCGCGAGAAACCCGTCGGGAAGACCTTCGCCGTCGTCGGCGACACGGGATCGGGAGGCGCCGCGTTCCAGACCCTCTTCTCCCAGATCGTCCGCGAGCGACCCGACTTCCTCGTCGTGCTCGGGGACATCAACTACCGATCGATCGGCCACTACACGATCTTCCGGGATTCCCTCCCCGCGGATCTGCCGGTCTTCGCCGTCCCGTCGAATCACGACCGGAAGATCGATCCCGAACTCGAGGTCTTCGAGGCGCTCATCGGCCCGGCCCGCGCGACGTTCACGCGCGGCGGGGCGAGATTCTTCCTCCTCGACACCTCGCGGGAGACCATCCCCGAGGACGACCGCGCGTGGCTCCTCGAGGCCCTGCGAGTCGCCGGCCCCGGTCCCAAGTTCGTCCTCACCCACATCCCGCCCTACGATCCGACGCACCCGGGGGGACCGCCGCGCACCCGACACAGCCTCTGGGACCCCGAGTCCGCGGCGTGGCTCGTCGAGACGGCCGCTCGCGAGGGGGTGACGGCGATCTTCACCGGCCACTGGCACGGCTTCTATCCGACCGAATTCTCGGGAGTGCCGTGCATCGTCACGGGGGGCGGAGGATACGAGCCCGATTCCGGGCAGATCCCCCACTTCCTCCTCGTGCCGCTCGACGGCGATCTGTCGCGGATGCGCAAGATCGACATGGGTTCGGCCTCCATGGCGCAGACGCTCGCCTGGGCGACCGACTTCGAGTTCGAGGATTTCTCGGACCGGTTCGCCCCCTTCGCGGCCGCGGGGACCGCGATCGCCTGGTTCCTCCTGACGATTCTGCTGCGGCGCGCCCGCTTCCGGCCGGCGCTCGTGGGACAGCCCGCGGGCCTCCGATCTCTGTCAAGCTAGGGAGGGGGGCGCGCGACCCCTGAAGGCCGCCACTCGCGGGAACTTTTCGCGGCCCCGTTCCCGTTACGGTAGGAGGCGGACCGACCCCGCTCCCCCGTGAGCCGCGCCGAGAGAGACCTCCTCTTCGAGGCCGTCGCGCTCGACCACCTCTCGAGCGTGTGGCGGGTCGCGCTCGCGCTCGGGGGCTCGGAGAGCGAGGCGGAGGATCTCGCGCAGGAGACGTATCTCCGCGCCTACGAGCGCTTCCGGACGTTCCGCCCCGGAACGAACTGCCGAGCCTGGCTCCTGACGATCCTCCGCCACCTCGCCGCCGACCGGTACCGATCGGTCCGGAGGGAGACGCCCATCGAGGACGTCGACGCCCTCGAGGACCGCGCTCCCCGCGCGGCCGAGGCGCCCCCCGCGATCGAGAACGAGGAGGCCTTCCTCGACCTGTTCGGCGACGAGGTGAACGCCTTCCTCCGGCGGCTGCCGGACGGCTCGAGGACCGCGCTGCTGCTGTGCGACGTCGAGGGGCTCTCCTACGCCGAGATATGCCAGGTCCTCGGCTGCCCCGTCGGAACCGTGCGCTCGCGCATCCATCGCGCGCGCGCCTTCCTGCGCGAGCGGCTCGCCGCCTACGCGCGATCGCTCGGCTACCTCTCGGAGTCGCGGGAATGAGCTGCGGGGAGATTCGCGCGCTTCTCGACGACTGGGCCGACGGCGAGCTCGACGAGGGCGCGCGCCGCGCGCTCGAGGCGCACGCCGCCGCGTGCCCCGAGTGCGCGCGCTGGTTGCGCTTCGAGAAACGGGTCAAGGACCTCGTCGCGCGCCGCGCCCGCGCCCCCGAGCCGCCTGCCTACCTCGAGGGACGAATCCGCGCCGCGATCGCCGCGCGGCGCGCCCCGCGCCGCCGGCCCGCGTGGGCTCCGCTCGCGGTACTCCTCGCCGTCGGGCTCGCCGTCGCGGGATCCGCGTGGTGGATCCGCTCCCGGACCGCCGACACCCTCGGGCGCGCGCTCCTCGCCGACCACGCGAAGTACGCGGGCGTCGTCCCCGCCCGGGAGATCGCCGCCACCGAGCCGGAGCGGATCGAGTCCTGGCTCCGCGAGGTCCTCGCCTTCGACGCCCGTCTCCCCTCCCTCGACGCGGATCCGCTCGGCGCGCGGCTCTGCACGGTCGCGGGGAAGCGCTGCGGCCTCGTCTTCTACGAGCGCGAAGGCCTCCCCCTCTCCCTCTTCGTGTTCGACCGCCAGCACGCGGGGAGCGCGTTCCCCGGGCGAGCCTCGAGCGGCGGCCTCCACCTCCTCGGCTGGGGCGACGAGGCGCGCTGCTACGCCCTCGTCGGCGCGATCCCCCCCGCCGATCTCGAGCGGGTCCCCGGAAAGGACTGAGCCTTGGCCCTCGTCCGCGCCGCGCTCCGCAATCCCCACCTCGTGGTCGTCCTCGCGCTCGGCCCGCTCGTGATGGGAGGCGTCGCCCTCACCCAGCTCCCGGCGGACCTCCTCCCGATCTTCGACACCCCCGCGATCCAGATCGTCACCTTCTATCCGGGCATGCCACCCGTCGTGATGGAGCGGGACATCATGTCGCGCCTCCAGCGCTGGACGGGGCAGTCGGTCGGCATCGCCCACCAGGAGGCGAAGGCGATGACCGGGGTGTGCGTCGTGAAGGACTTCTTCCGCGAGGACATCTCCCCGGACACCGCGATGTCGCAGGTCTCCTCGCTCGCGATGTCGGACATGTTCTACCTCCCGCCGGGGACGATCCCGCCGATGGTGATGCCGTTCGACCCGACGGCGTCGACCCCGCTCTGCCTCCTCGCCGTCTCCTCCCCGACCCTCACGGAGAAGAAGCTCTACGACCTCGCCTACTTCGAGATGCGCAATCAGCTCCAGGCGATCCGCGGCGTGATCGCGCCCGCGGTCTACGGCGGGGTGCTGCGGCGCATCCTCACCTACCTCGACCGCGACAAGCTCGAGGCGCGCGGCCTCTCCCCGATGGACGTCGCGCGCGCTCTCCGCCGCGAGAACGTCCTCATCCCGACGGGGAACGCGAAGCTCGGCGACCTCGACGTCATGGTCCTCGCGAACGCGATGCCGGAGACCGTCCCGGAGATGAACGGCTTCCCGATCCGGATCGACGACGGCGCGCCCGTCTTCGTCGGGGACGTCGGCGAGGTGCGCGACACGAGCCAGATCCAGACGAACGTCGTCCGGATCAACGGCCGCCGCCAGGTCTACATCCCGATCTACCGCCAGCCGGGGGAGAACACCCTCGAGATCGTCGACGCCGTCCGGGAGAAGGCGGGGACGATCCTCGAGAGGATCCGCGGCTTCGACCCCGCCGCGCGCGACCTCCGCCTCGACGTCGTCATGGACCAGACGGAGTTCGTGCGCGGGTCGCTGCGCGGGCTCGCGGGCGCGACGGGCCTCGGGGCGCTCCTCGTCGGCGCGGTCGTCGCGCTGCTGCTCGCGAGCGGGCGCGCGACGGCGATCGCCGTCCTCGCGCTCCCCCTCTCCTTCCTCGCCGCCTTCCTCGGCCTCTGGGCGAGCGGCGACACGCTGAACGCGATGACGCTCGGGGGGCTCGCGCTCGCGATCGGGGTGCTCATCGACTACGCGATCGTCGTCCTCGACAACGTCTCCCGCCACCGGCGCGAGGGGAAGGGCGCCTTCGACGCGGCGCTCGCGGGAGCGGGGGAGGTCGCGATCCCGATCGCCGTCTCCGCGCTGACGCTCCTCGTCGTCTTCCTCCCCGTCGTCTTCCTCACGGGAATCGCGAAGTTCCTCTTCACGCCGCTCGCCCTCGCCGTCTCGTTCGCGACGGCGGGCGCCTACCTCGTCGCGCTCGCCGTCATCCCGAGCGCCTGCGCGAAGTTCCTGCGCGCGCCCCCGACGCGCGCGACCTGGATCGACCGGATGGCGGAGCGCTACGGGCGTCTCGTCGAGCGCCTCCTCGCCCGCCGCGTCGCGGTCGGCTTGGCCTCCGTCCTCCTCCTCGCCGCGGGCGCGATCTCGGCCACGCGCCTCGGGACCGAGCTCTTCCCCCAGGTCGACGCGGGGCAGATCACGATCTACGCGCGAATGCCCGTCGGGACGCGCATCGAGCGCACGGAGGAGATCACCTCCGCGATCGAGAGGGAAATCGAGGCCGTGACCGGCCCCGTCGATCCGGAGGGGGAAGACCCGGAGAGCGAGCTGCGCAGCCTCATCACGAACATCGGCGTGCTGATGGACTGGCCCGCCGCCTACACCCCGAACACGGGCCCGCAGGACGCCTTCCTGCTCGTCCAGCTCAAGCCGGAGCGCCGCCGGACCGCGCAGGAGGCCGCCGGAATGCTCCGGGAGCGCCTGGGCGCGCGCTTTCCCGGGGTCGAGCTCGCCTTCGACACGGGAGGCATGCTCACCGCGGCGCTCAACTTCGGGCTCCCCGCCCCGATCCAGGTCCAGGTCCAGGGCTCCGATCTGGAGACCCTCCACGCGATCGCCTCCGCGGTGCGCGACGCCGTCGCGGCGATCCCGGGGGCGACCGACGTGCGCATCGCGGAGCCCCTCCACTACCCCGCTCTCGACATCGAGGTCGACCGGACGAAGGCGGCCTTCCTCGGTCTCTCGATGGAAGACGTCGTCCAGAACCTCGTCTCGACGCTGAACTCCTCGATCAACTTCGACCCCGCCTTCTGGATCGACCCGCGGAACGGCAATCACTACTTCCTCGGCGTCCAGTACCCCGAGGAGGAGATCCGCGCGCTCGAGACGCTGGAGAACATCCCGATCACCTCCCCCCGCTCGACGCAGCCCGTTCTCCTCAAGAACCTCGCGACGATCCGCCGGACGACGACGGCCGCCGTCGTCCAGCACGTCAACATCACCCGCACGATGAACGTCTACGCCGGAGTCGCGGGTCGCGACACGGGGGGCGTCGCCGCGGACATCGAGAATGCCCTCGAGAGCGATCCGCGGATCCGGTCGATGCGGCAGGAGTTCGAGCCGCAGGGGTACGCGATCGCGCAGAAGGGGGAGTTCCAGCAGATGCGCGCCTCCTTCGCCGACTTCGCGAAGGGGCTCGCGGTCGCCGCGATCCTCGTCTACCTCGCGATGGTCGCCCAGTTCCGCTCGTTCCGCCTCCCGCTCCTCGTCCTCGCGACCGTCCCCCTCGCGTTCTCCGGCGCGGCCGCGGGCCTCGCGCTCTTCGGCGAGCGGGTGAACATCCCCTCCTTCATGGGGGGGATCCTCGTCGTCGGGATCGTCGTCGAGTACGCGATCCTCTTCGTCGAGTTCGCCGCCCGCGCGCGTCGCGCGGGAGCCACACCCGCCGCGGCGGTCGCCGACGCGGCGCGCCGGAGGTTCCGGCCGATCCTGATGACGGCGGCGACGACGATCGGGGCGCTCCTCCCCCTCGCGCTCGGCCTCGTCCCGGGCGCCGACGCGAACGTCCCGCTCGCCCGCACGATCGTGGGAGGCGTGCTCGCGGCGACGCTGGTCACGCTCTTCGTCCTTCCTACCGTCTGCGCTGCGGCGCTCCGCCGCTCCGTCCCCGAGCCCACGCCGAGCCCGACATGATCCTTCTCGTCGCGACCCTCGCCCTCGTCCCCGCGCTCCAGGAGAAGCCCGTCACCGTCGTCCGCCCCGAGCGACGGGACCTCGTGCACTCGATCCGCCGGCCCGTCACGGCGGCCCCCTACGCCCGCGCGACGCTGCTCGGCCGCGTGACGGGCTACGTGGGGAACGTCGCCGTGGAGGAAGGAGACACCGTGAAGGGTGGCGAGGTCCTCGCCCGGATCGAGGTCCCCGACCTGCGCGCGGAGGTGGAGATCGCCCGAGCGGCGGTCCTCGAGGGGGACGCCGCCCTCGCCGTCGCCGGCGCGTCCCTCGAGGAGCGCCGGGCGGAGGAGTCGCTCCACGCCGCGGAAGCGAGGTGGTGGGAGCGGGAGTCGATGCGAATCGAGGGGCTCCACGCCGAGGGCGCGTCGACGGAGCAGGCGCGGGACGAGGTCGCGAGCCGCCTCGAGACGGCGCGCGCCCGCGCCGAAGTCGCGCGCGCGAAGGCCGCTTCCGCGGAGGCGGGCATTCGCGCCGCCGAGGCGCGCCTCGTCCGCGCCCGGGCGGAGGTGACGCGCCTCGAGACCCTCGTCGCCTTCGCGGAGGTGCGCGCCCCCTACCCGAGAACCCTCGTCGCGCGCCGCCTCGTCGACCCCGGCGCGCTCGCGAAGATGGGCGAGACCGCGCTCTTCGAGGTCGTCGACGCCGAGCGGATCCGGCTGCGCACGGACGTCTCCGAGCCCGACGCTCCCTCCGTCTCCGTCGGGACGCCCGCGCGGATCTCGGGCCTCCCCGGGGACCCGATCGAGGCGGCCGTCACCCGGACCGCGGGCGTCCTCGACGTCGCGTCGCGGACGCTGCGCATCGAGATCGAGGTCGAGAACGCCTCGCGCCGGATCCTTCCCGGCGCCTTCCTCGAGGCGCACCTCGAAGTCGAGCGCCGGGAGAAGGCGCTCACGATCCCGGTCGCGGCCCTCGTCACGACCGGAGGACGCACCCGAATCTTCGTCGTCGCGAGCGGGAGGGCCGACCTCCGGGAGGTGAAGACCGGC
>Ga0187892_10006249_pt1 | contig 17878 bp, 13 predicted proteins | sample MA1701073metaG_FD_139345 | JGI IMG/M metagenome (GOLD analysis project Ga0187892, IMG submission 139345) | Bio-ooze microbial communities from a basaltic lava cave in the Kipuka Kanohina Cave System on the Island of Hawaii, USA - MA170107-3 metaG ... | reverse complement strand
GCAAAATACTGACAAGCTGGTACGACTTGCCCGCCTTGCCATTGCCGGTGTGGCCACAGGGCACGATCACGCCCGGGTAAGGCGGTTCGGTCACCGGCAAGTAAAGCAAGCCAGTCACGTGCAGACCTGGCTGACTCTCGAAGATCACCTTCTCGATCCGGTAGCCATCGCGTTCCAATTTTGCGACGACCCTGGCGTTGAGCGGCGTTCGCTCCGGCAACCCGCCGAGTTGCTCGAGGAAAAATTCGCGCAGGCGGTCCTTGTGCCCTTCGATCTGGTCGGGATTCTTGAGCAGCCGGTCGAATTCGTCGTCGTGTCGTTTCAGCGCCTTGTTCACCGACCGCATCAGCCAAGCATGCATCATTTTGTCCGGCGTGACCTTGATCTCGCGTTGCGGGTACCCCTCCTTCAGCGTGTACAACGTCTCAGGTAGGACACTCCATTCGTCCGTCGCTGGCGCCATCTTCTCACCCGCTTCCGCTCCGCCGGGTTCGACGAGCGGCGACTCCTCCGCTCGCGTCAGAGCAACGAAACCACATGCACTGACCAGGGAAAGGAGACGAGCGACAGAGAGCATAGAATGGGAAAACAGGGTGTATTCAATCATCAATCTGGGAGTCAAATCAATCTTGCGCTGAATTCAATGTCTTCCGCCATGCCAGGCTTCGCGTTTCTGCCCCTCGTTGTCAGGCGAGGTTGTAAGTTTCCCTGGCAGGTAGTCCGACCTGGCAACTACGGCAATGATGCCATAGCCTCCGCCCCATGGTTCGATCATCCTTTCGCATCCTGGTTCTGTTTGGATTTCTGGCAAGCGCGCATGGAGGGAGCCCAGCGCCGCGCGGAGATGCCGGCGAGCCATGGCTCATTCAACCGCTGGACTTCGTCCCGGCGACGAGGGGGGAATTGGGCAAATCGTTCTCGTCGGCCTACACGAAGCGCGTGGAAGTGCTCGCCGACCGCCATGAGTACTTTGCCGACGACGTCAACGCGCAGTTCCTGGTGATGTTCTTCGACAAGGTCAAGGCCGAGGATGCCGGGAGGTTTTCGATCCGACTCGAACTCACGGACGCGAAGAACAGGAAACTCCTGGAAAACAGGACCGTCGCGAATCCCGGATTTCCACTGCGATTCGGCTGCTGATTGCTTGTAGCTGCATTTCCCTATCGTTTAGTCGCTGCATGCAAGTCCTGAATCTCTTGCCCCGTCAGCGCGCGGTTGTAAATCCTCACCTCGTCAATCAGCCCTTTGAAATATTCCTCGCCCAATCCCTGCGAGCGACCGATGATCAGCGGCACGTCTTTGATCCTCGGCGTCACTTCTTGCGCTTCGGCCCAGATGCACCTCCCATCGCGATAACAAACTGCGCTGACTCCGTCAAATGTCACCGCCACGTGCGTCCAGGTCGCCGGCTTTGTCCCTTCATGCTGACGAAACTGCGCATTCTTGCCGTCGGCGAGCGACCACACCAGCGTGCCACCGGGCGTTCGCAGGCTGATCACCAGCCGTTCATCGGGCCAACTCCCGCTCGTGCTGCGCGTCACCAGGCCGCCTTGCAATTCGGCGTCGGGGTTGAACCAGCAGGCCACCGTGCCCGCCGACTCGATGGCGAGAGTTTTTCCCGCGCCGCAATCCACGTAGGTCGTTTTGCCGTCGAACTTCAGCGCGTGGCCGTCGCCCACCTTGACCCACTCAGCGGAGCCGGTGATCTTGCCGTCGTTCTTGTTGCCAGTCTTGTCGGCCAACACCATGCCGCTGCCCTCGTCGAAGGTGTAGTGCGTAACGAGGCCGTCGGTCTTCGGCTTTTCTTCCGCCGTCGCGATTTGAACTACGACCAGTGTGGCGGCAATTGTGATCCACGGGATCATTGAATTGTATCTCCGTCTGTTCGTTGCCGAAGCGTCACAACACCACCCGGCTTCATGCGACCGCTCCTACCCAATTGGTAGCGCGAGGTCAATTTATTTCGTCAAACCATGACATTATTCTTGACCGGCGGCTGCCGGCGCCTACGATGACGTCATGAATGCAACTCGCGAGGTCTCGAACGCCGTGAGCGACCGAGGCTACGTCCTTGTGCCCGGCGTGCTCGACAAGTCGATTCTGTCCGAGCTGCGCGCCGTGACCGACGAGTTGTTGCGCAACTATTCAGCCGCCGACCGCGAGAAGTACAAGTACCAGGGCAGTAACATTGCCATGGAATATCAACACCCCGTGTTCGCGCGATTGATCGCCTGGCCGCGCACCATTCAGGCCCTGGCGGAACTCGGGTTCGACGATCCGAGGTATTGGAGCGGCTACATTCTGAGCAAACCGCCGCACGCGCCGCCGCTCTACTGGCATCAGGACTGGTGGGCGTGGGATGATGCGATCAGCGCCGACCCGGTGCCGGCGCAGTTGTTCCTCATGTACTATCTCACCGACACGCGCCGCGAGAACGGCTGCCTGCGCGTCATTCCCGGCACGCATCGCCGCCGGATCCCCTTCCACGATGAGCTCGACGAGCCACATACGGACAAATCCTACCATGCCGATCCGAACTCTCCGCTGTTTCGCGACCATCCCGATGCCGTGGACGTTCTCGTGCGCGCTGGCGATCTCGTGGTGGGGGACGCGCGCCTTCTGCACGCCGCGCACGCCAACCAAAGCGATCAACGGCGCACGTTGCTGACGCTCTGGTATTTCGGGCGATTCAACCGCCTGTCGGAATCGCTGCAGGCGGCAATCGCCACCGGCGATCCTTCTCCACCGGCGTCGCTCGATCCCGAACTGCGTCGCTCACTCGATCCCCTGCTGCCGCGCTACCGTGGCGCAGCCGAGCCAGCGAAATGGAATCGCGTTCCCGGCGCGCATCTTAAATCCTGAGAAGCGATTCACTACACCTGGCATGCGCCGTCGCGACAGTTCAGGCGCGTGGTCTTGTGCGGGTGCAAATCGACGCGGTGGCCGTTCACCGTAGCCCTAGTCTCGTCGATCTCGACGTCCCATCGGTTTCGCTGGCGAAAGCGAAGGTAGCCGCCGGGACGGAGCAACGCGTGATGCTCGCCATCGGGCTGAAAATTACGCTCGATAACGGCCGGCAACCACAAGCCGCCCCACGTGAGACCGGGACTCCCCTGCACCTCGGATGTCTCGGGATTCCAGTTTTCGGGACTGACCACTTCACAATCGGGCATGTGGGCGCGGCGGTTGTCTCTCGATTCCTGGGTCGCATCCTCTGCGCCGTATTCGAAAGTGCCATCCTTCGGGCGATCGAAACAGCCCGTCATCACCTGCATCCAGCGATCGAGCAGTTGATCGGCGACATCGAGAAAACCGTAACGCAGCAGCCCGCGCAAGATGTGGAAGTTCACCGGCGGCCACGCGCGGCCGGACCAGTAATGCGTCGGCGCGTAATCGGGCGAGTCCTGCGAGAGCGTGGGCACCGGATACGCTGTCCAGAATTTCGCAGGATCGAGCAGATGCGAAACCATGTGTCGCGCCTGTGTCGTCGACGGGAGTCCGTGGAGCATCGGATAAAAACCGCCAGCGTGCATTGTTTCGGTGCGAAGCCGACCCGTCTCCACGTCACGGTCGTAATAGAATCCCGATCTCTCGTCCCAGCAATGGTCTCGCACCAAACCCTCCAATCGCCGCGCCTGTCTCGCGAACTCCGTTGCTTGTGATGGGTCGCCGAGTTCGGCGAACGCCTTCGCGCAAAAGTCCGCCAGACCGGCGTTGTAGAGCTGCGTCTCGATGAAATGGATGTTGGTCGAGCAGGTGGCCGGATCAAAATGAAAATCGCGGCAGCGCCCGCGCGTGTAGACAGGACCATCGTCCCACGGACACTCGAAGATCGCCAAGGCCCAGGCCGGCAACGGGCGATGAAGGCCCACATACGATCCGTCCTCGGCTATTCGGCAGCCGTTCACGCCCGGTTCAAGCCAGCCATCGCGGTTGCGGTCGCGGTTGGACAAATACCAGCGCGACCATTGCGCCGCCGCCTCGGTGAACCAGCGCAAGAACTCGCGGTCGCGCGTCCAACTCCACAAATCCCAATAACATCCCGGTCCCCAAATGATACTGGAGTAGTCGGCCAGGAACGACTCGGCGGACGATTTGCCGCGCTCCATCACGCCGGGCATGAAGCCGAATCGTTTGATCAAGTCGGGAAAAAGTTTCTGGTTCTCGATGGCGAACGCCGGTTGCAGGATTGCCGCGATGAGTGGATTGAACGCCCCCGAGTCGCCGGGATTCCAGCAGCCATTGAAGAAGGCCGGCCACGCAGCGGAAGCGATGAGATGACTGGCGGACAACCCCTCGGGCCAACCGCTGCCGGGCGCGCAACTCTCGATCGTTCGCAGGAAGAAATCGTGGTAGTACCGGTCGACCCATTCGCTCGGCACGCGGCTGCTCTCGAACTCCTCGATCTCGCAATCGAACCGGCACGGCTGCCGGTGAAATGCGTCGAGCAATCGCGAGGGCGCATGGCTCCGCCAATCCTGGGTAAAAACTTCAACCCGGGCGCGGCGAACCCAGGTCGTGTCGGAGATGTTCTGGTGACGGAACGCGGTGACAGTCACCGGTTGTTCGAAGACGAAGCCCCACGCTTCCCGGCGTCGCGCGGCGGACGGCGGGTCGGTTGTGACATCGAGCGACGCGACTCCGTGGCCCTCAGCCCGTTCGCTCATCTGCTCGATCACGAGGCGAATCCCGCGGCACACCACGGGAGACGTCAACCAGTCACCAAACCAGTGGTTCGATCTCATTGCCAGGGCGTTTGTCGTACCGGTTTCAGTCGGCTTGAGGCAACATCTGACACGAACGCGTCACAGTTGCCAGGGCCGGGCCTTCGCTCCAAACCGGTTTTTCTCATTCGACTTGCGAGAGAACTTCAGTGGCGTCGCCGCGACACTCGCCGCGTGAGGATGCAGGATGTACACGCCACCCGCTTTCGCGTCGAAGACGAGGTCGTCTCCCTGCTCCTTGGTTGCGAGGTTGATTTCCTTTCCCGGCCACGGATTTCTCAGACGACACTCGCCGCCAACCTCGCTGATAATTTCCACCCATTGCACGGTGCCGTCTCGAAGCTCCGAGGAGACCAGGAACGCGCCTTCTGCTCGCAACTGACGGAAGGCAGCGTCGCGCCAGTGGTGCGGCATCGCGGGGAAAACACGAATCACGCCACCCCACGTCTGCAGCAACATTTCCATGATCGCGGCGGCCGCCGAACCGCCTTCGAGCGTGGCGACGTTGTCGGGGTTGATTTCGTTTGAGCCGATGTGTTTCGGGTCGCCGTCGAACATGAAACCGTTGGCGGAGATGTGACAACTGAGATGACGCCGCAAAAAATGCCAGGCCATATTGCCGCGTCGTGCCCGCCCGGAAATTAGCGCCGCCCACGGATACGAGAAGCCAGCCCATTCGCCGGTGCCCTTTGTGATCAGCCAGCGCAAGGACGTTTCGATCAACTTCCGTTCGCGCTCGCCGTCTTCGATTGTCAGCGTGGCGAGTGGATGAATCGCCATCAGATGCGAGAAATGCCGGTGCGAATGCGACAACGGCACGCCTTTCAAGATTTGAATGCCGGTGAGCTCGTCCTCGGGCAGCGGCGCGAGTTTCTCCAATCGTTCGCGCCATTCGTCGGCGAGTGGTTCGTCGAGTTTGAGAATCTCAACGGACTGGAGCAGCGCGTTCCCCAGGCAACGAAAGAGGGAAAGGTCCACCGCGGAATCGCTCCCCCACGCCCGCGGGTCGGCATCGCCCCATTCGGGCGAGGTGATGCACGGGAAGTGGTAGAAACCGTCGTCGCTCTTCTCCAGCAAACCGCTGTACATGCGGAAAAACTCGCGCATGAACGAATACGCGCGCTCGCGGAGGAATTTCTCGTCGCGCGAGTGGAGATAATGCAGCCAGAACATGTGGGCGACCCACGGGCCGTTGCCGGGCCAAAGCTCGGCGGTGTACCAGCCATGCATGTGGCTGTTGTTTGGCCCGATGGCCGCCTGACAAAACGCGCCGTCCCAACCATAGAACTTGCGGCATTCGTCCTGGAAACGCGGCATGAGCCTTTCATAAAAGCGGTACATCGGCTCACCTTGATCGAGCCGGTTGGCGGCGTAGAGCGACCAGTGGCAGGCTTGGGTGTTTAGGTCCTGAACGTAGTTGCCGCCCCACGGCGGGAGCGAATTATTTTCGGGAATCGCCGCGGACGGGTCCAGCGTCCACGGCCCTTGGATTGCCGGCGCCCATTTGCCGGGCTGAGCGACGCAACCGAGTTTGTAGAGTTCGATGTAATAGAGCGCTTCGAGTTCGGCGTCGGGGATCGTCAGCCACGATTTCTCCCAGTAGGCGTGCCACCAGCGACGGTGCTGGCGGATGAGACGGTCTCTGGAATCGTGCACCGATTGCAGGCGTTGCGCGGCGACAACTCTCGGGTCATCGCCATCGTGATACGTGGTGACCGTACCGTAGCACCAAGTTTCTTGCACGCTCTTCACCATGTGCCACATCACGACGAGGTCACCAACGTTTGGCACGGTCAGGCAGGAATAGTGGAAACCCCCGTTCGGTGTACCGCCTTCAGGCGGAATCTGTCCGGAGCCGCCTGAAGGCGGTACACCGAACTCGTCGGACCGCACCGGCTGATAACCCCATGCTCGCTGCAGCGCTTCGTCGTCGGTGCGCAACTCGCGCGGGTCAGCGGTGAATTGCCTTAGGAGATCGGTCTCGCCGGTCAGGCGGATGGCCACCACGCTCAACGGTTGCAACACCCACATTTGGAAGCCAACCGACCGGCCATCGAAACCAAGCTCTCCCGTTGCTTCCGCGTCCCACAACGAAAGGCGCGCGCGAAAACTCGTGGCCGGCTGGCCGAAATCGAAACGAAGCCGGCCAAGCTGGACGCGCATCGGGCGCACCTTGTTCTTGTCGAACACGTCGAACTGGAACACCTGCCGGGCTTCGTCGAAGCGCCCTTCGGCAATCAGCTTGCGCAGGGTCCGGTAATTGAACCGATTCCAATCCACCGGCTGCTCGCGCGTGTCCCACGCCCCGCAGTGATCGATCGTGAGCCGCAACGGATGGCCGTCGCCCCAGGCCACGACGCCGAGTTCTCCGTTGGCGAGCGGAATGCCTTCGAGCCAGTTCGCGGCCGGTCGTTCCCACACCAGGTCGTGTTGGCGGAGGAAGGAGGACATTGGAAGTTTGGCGCGAAAGGAAGTTTTCCCGGACGTTGCTGGCCTGGAACGAATCAAGCGGCCGGCCTCAGAGCACTTCAATGGGATAGGTGGTCATCCAGATATCGTGCTGCCGAAAACGGGATTTGAGTTGCCCTTTGAGGTCGAGGAAAAATTGGCGGTTCGCCGGCAGGTCTTCGGCATCTACGAAGGCGCGCACCAGTTCATCCCGATAACTCTCGCCCTCGTGTTGCCAGCTTCCGCGAATGGTCTGGGTCTCGCACGACACCGCGCCGAACCGTTCTTCCAACTGCAAGAGGGTTTCGGTCAGCAACTCGACGGGCACCTGCTGCCCGTCATTGAACCGTAGTGGCAGGAGAATTTCGTACCGCCGATATGATTCGCTCATAAGTAGCCGGGCCTTCGACGATAAAGGTGATGCCTTCCTTTGCCAGGAACGGCAGAGCGGCCTCGGGCACGACCATCTCGCCGTTGGCCCAACTCTTGAAGGAAAACCGTCCCGTCAAGTAGCCCAAAGCCCGGCGTTTGGATTCAGTGTCAGAAAACCGTATCAGAATCATGCTCGGATGGTACTCCCGGGCCGCTGTGTTTGCAAGCTGGGAAGAAGCATGCGGTCGCCCAACATCGCCCCAGCACAGCATCGGATTTCCCTAACGACTTTTCACGAGATGGGGCGCACTCCCTGACCATGGGCCTGTTACTACGACACTCCGCGACGGCAGCGAATGAGATGGCGACTTGGACGACCTGCACTCTAAGGGCGGCTTGTGCTCAGTGTGTAACTGCCTATGGCGTTCGCGTTGTAACTGGTCACCTCGACGACGTAAGTTCCACTGACTGGCAGTGTGTACCATGTCGTCCCGCAGGGAATCCGAGAGTTCGTCCCGCTGCAATCGTCATTCGATTGCGTGGTGCCGCTGGGCGGTACCAAGTAGAGATAAGTGTCGAACGAACTCGAACTCAGCGTAATCGCAACCTGCTGGCCGGCGGTGCCGCTGAAACTGTAGCGGTCGGCATAATACGACGTACCCCGGATTGGCGAACGGCAGTCAGTCGTCGATAGTGACCCGCTTACTGTCGTCGGTACACCAATGGCCGTGACGGTACAACCCGCTGAGCCAGATTGGGTGACCGTGTGAGTCTGTCCCGCGACCGTGATCGTGCCGGTGCGGCTGCTGGTGCTAGTGTTCGCCGCGACTGAATAGTACACGGTCCCGTTGCCACTGCCGCTGCTGCCGGAAGTGATCGTGATCCAACCGGCATTGCTGGCCGCCGTCCAACTGCATCCGGTGCCCGCCGTGACGCTAATTGTACCGGTCCCGGCGCTGGCCGTGAATGATCTGCTGGTTGGCGTGATCGAATAGGTGCATGTCGTATTGCGCGTGACGGTCAGCGTATAGCTGCCTGTGGCGTTGGCGCTGTAGCTGGTCACCTCGATGATGTAGGTGCCGCTGACCGGCAGGGTATAGTAACCGCTGCCGGCTGGTATGCGCGAATTGGTTCCGCCGCCGCCGTCATCGTCACCCACCGTTGATCCGCTGGGCGGTACCAGATACAGATAGGTGTCGAACGCGCTAGAACTCAATGCAATCGCCACTTGCTGGCCCGCAGTTCCAATGAAACTGTAACGGTCTGCGTATCGGTCTAGATTTCCTCTCAGCGATGAACGACAATCGGTGCTGGCAAGCGATCCACTTATCGTGGTGGGCACGCTGATCGGCGTGACGGTGCACTGGCTGCGGTAATACATGCTGTCAGCCCAGCCGCGCCCCGCCGGGTTCGGCATACCCTGTGGATCTACAGTGGGATTAGCCACCGTGTCGCCATATCTACTCCTTCGCTCGGCCAGAAAGCACACCCCAAGTGGATCTACAGTGGGATTAGCCACCGTGTCGCCATACCAGTCGACCGGCCCGTCATGCGAGCGATAATGCCAAGTCCCGTTGGCATCTTGCCAATCGATGCGTCGGTTGACATCAATCCCGGTCCGCCACAGGAACTCTTCCTGCGTTCCATAGACGAAAGTGTCGTTAGAATAGTAGTTTTCGAGCCTAAAAATCCTGCTTGAACCGGTCAGACTGTCTGCTTGTGACATTACGGGCTCACCAAGGGCACTGTCGATAAAGCAGGCCGTAACCTCATTGGGCATGTACGGATCCAGCAATGTCACTTGAATTACAATCGACGGATTGTTCGCCAACAGATAACGCGCGGCAGCACGTGCAGCCCAAGACCCCGCGCTATGGGCGATGAAGTGAACTCTTTGCAGACTCGGACTGAGGCAGTGCACGAGTTGGCCCAAGTGTTGGCCCTGTTGATGAGCAATCTCAGCTGCCTCGGTTCCATTCACCGCTATATTACACAACTCGTACCAGTCATTCGGTCCCGTATCACCATCCGGCGCCCAGTTGTACGCAATGAGTTTCCAGTCGCTGCCGGTAAGCCGGTTTCTGACTTGGTTTTTCAATGCAAGCCAGTCCCCGCTTGCGTATGGGTCACTGGTGCTACTCGGATTCCAACCGTGAATGAGGACGATGGCTTTTTGCGTCGAAGCAGTAATGGGGGAGCCGTCGACAACGTTGAGTAGGGTGTTCGGAAAATGGAGATACCGGAACAGGTCGAATTGGAGGGTCGAAAGGTTGCCTCCGTTGTTGAAGCTGAAAGAAACACTGTTAGCTGTCCAGCTTGCGCTACTGGGGAAGAACAGGCGCTGTCCGTTCAGAGGTTGAGCGGCCAATAACCGCTGGTCGCGTTCCCGCGCATGATAAACAGGTCTGGGTTGCTATTGTTGTAAGGAGAAAGTGTCAAGCTATTGAAGTTGAGACCGACGGTGTCTGAGACCAGAGGTCCGACCAAGTCGTAGCTCATGCGCACCCCCAACTTGCTGTGCCGATAAGAGCCCGGTGTGAAATTGTCCAAGTCAATGGTTTGGGAATTATCAAGGATTTGCTGAGTTGCGGTAGAAACCACAGCGGGGCTGTACCGCACTAGCTAGGTCGCTCAAGAATGACGGTGTTGCTCGGCCCAAATTCAGAAGTGACATCGCTGCCGGCACGTCTAGCCGGGGTGGATCCTGGTCGAGGAGCACCAAGGCCTCGTGAATCTGATGCTCTGTGATGGCATTGGCGCTTTCCCGCATGAAGCTGTCCCAACGAACGAAATCACGCTCAAGGAAAAGCCATCGAGCCACCTCGGCTTTCACATGTGGAGACTGATCCTCAGCAGCGAACCTCAATGCTTCTTCGATTTCGCCTTGTGTTTCCAGCAGGAGGTATGCTCCCAGAATTCGATGCATGTCACTCTTGGTTTCGAGCAAACGTCTGGTCGCAGGAAGTGCGTCAGTCCCCAGTGCCCGTATCTGCGACACGAATTCGGCAGCCTGTGCTGCGGTCACCTGTCCCGGTGGTAAGGTGAGCATCTGGTTCACCAGCCTTGCTGTGATGAGTTGCTTGTCCCCAGTAGTCCTTCCTCGCTAATACCCTGCAGGGCAGGCGCGGGCTTCTCATCTACACCGACCTCGCTTTCAGTTTTGGTCGTCTCCTGTGGGGCGGTCACTTCCGTTCGAGGCGGAAGAGAATGTTTCGCAACATCTTCAGCACTGCTCGAACCACGTTCAGTGTCAGCTTTCGGATTCTCCGCCCGGTCGGTCCGCATGAAAAACTGGTAGGTTACGACTGCCAGCAGCGAGCACAGACCAAGCAAACCCAACAGTTTCCAAACATTGTGTTTCATTCGTAACGCATCCCTCTACGCTATATACGTACGTCCCGTGAGAATCTTGCACGCTTTGTGGAATACCTGCTACGACGCCTCGCAGTGTCCCTGCCGCCTCAGGCCAAGGCAACGCGAGAAATTCTACTTTCTGGCAAGGCCCGGCTGCTTCGATTTCCGAGACGCACGTTTCTTTGTCGGGGTGCTTGTCTCCGCACAGTCGTCACACTTATCAGAAAATGAACAAAAAAGCCGACATGGCGGGAGATCGATGTAGCGAGAGAGGAGAGTGAGGTGTTTCACTGCGGGGAATCTTCTGCCCGCCTCCCAATGTCCCCAGGTCGCTGTGGACACGCCCAGTTCTATCGCAGCGGTTTGGATCTTGATGCCGTTTGCCTTGCGCCACCTTCGCAAAGTTGACGCCAGATTCTGGCTTACCGGTTCCATTGGTTTCGTTCCAGTGAAACACGCATGGATCGCGGCTGCCGAGCCAAACGAAACGGGGCGCACTTACTTGCGCCCCATCACAGGCACTGGGATGCCCACCAACGAAGCGCTTTCAGCGCGCCCCTTGCGGGGCGCGCCTCGTGGCGCTGTCGTTTGTTTCGAAATTCCCAGTTTCGTGATGACAGCCGGCGAAGCTACGCGAGATCTATTTCATTTCGTCAATTTGTCACTTTGATCATATCTCCTTCTCCTTCTTTCGGCGCACAACTCTATCGGAACGACCTCGGAAAACAAGCGTCGCGTTTCACCCCAGTAACCTCGGTGAACCCGGTGGCTCGACGAATCGTCCCAGTCACAGGCCCATAGTCATACAACCGAATCGCCATCTGAAGGCCCCGCAGGCCAAGCTACTTCCAGATGCGGTGTCCGGCGTCACAAACCTTGGCGTGGCCCGCATGCGGCAAAGTCAACCCATTTCGATTACATTCGAAGATGTGGCTTACATCCTTACGAAGAGGCCCCACGGAGGCAGAGAAAAAATTGAGCGGAATGGCCTTTAGAGCCAGCGGATCGCGATAGAGGATGGCAGAAAGAGAGAGCGATTGGTTCGTGTCAGAGTCATGTCGTACTCCTCAGAGTCATGTCGTACTCCGCGAGGGGCGCCAGCTCGTGGGCATGTTTGCGGAACGTCTCACTGGCCAGGCGCACGGCCTCGGCGATCGCGTCCTCGCTCACGCCGCCGCGCCATTCTTCGACGATGCTTTCCCAGGCCATCCCGCTTGCCACCTGCTCCAGCACGTCGGCCACCAGAATCCGCGTCCCGCGAAACGTCGGCTGCCCATGGCAAATCTTCGGATCGGTGACGATATAACGGCCCGCCAGTTTGGGTTTCATAGTTGCTGGCAAGCAATACCCCGGTTCTCCAAGCCGGTCAACGCAGTTGTGACCGCCCGCCTAAAGGCGGTACACCGAACGCGTTCATGGACGCATCCGCTCCGTGACCTTCTTCGGCAACGGCGTTTCGAGCGTTCCCATTCTACCTTCCGCGTCCGCGCAGGTCACTCGCAGATCGTATTCTGCACCGGGCTTCATCCGGCTGAGCACGACGCGGTGCTGGGTGTGCATTTCGGGGTCGAACGATCGCAACCAATCTTTCTCTCCTCTCACGCGATACTCCAACAGCGCGTCGGCCGGCGTTTCGGTGTTCCATGTGACCACCACCGATCGTCGCGGGCCGAGATAGCCGGTTTCCGGTTTGCCTTCCACGTCGGCATGATGGCCATAGGGGACATTGAGGATTTCGCAGATCAGCTTGGGATCGATCGAGAATGTTGGCCGCGAGAGAGCCAGCTTGCCGGCGGTGCTGCCTTCGGTGGTCAGTTTGCCGTCGCGACCCAGATGAGCGTTGCCGGCAAACTGAACGACTTTCGTGCCGCGATATTCCACAAACGTGCCGCGCACCAACCCGGCCTCGACCACTTTGCCGGCAACGACGCGCACGTAGGCGCTCTCGCCATCGGTCGTCAGATCGTCGCCGTACTTGCGTAAGGCGGGTGTCTTCGCCATCGCGAGGATGTCCTCACCACCACTGTGTGCAACGCGCGCGCCGATGGCCGTGCGGTCGAAGACCGGCTTTCCGTGTTCCTGGACCAACAGTGAGGTCAATGTCGGCGCGGGCGCGCTGTTGCGTGTTGGAAACAGAACGACGCCGAACGCCACGCCGAAATTCTCCGCCGCTTTCTTGTCGAGCCGGATGTACGGGCCGGTGTCGGTGTACGGATTCAGGCCGGTCTCCCGGAACTCGATGTTCTTGCGCACGGGCGTGATGATCATGCCTTTGTCTTCGCGGATCCGCAGGCGATCGGGATCGAGCGGCAGCACGTAGAGCCGCTTGCCGTCCTTGTCGTCGGTCACGATCACTTTGGTCTTGGGATCGGTCGCGAGTTTCGTCGGCTGAAAATGGCCGAGCCATTCCATGTCGTACGGATAGGAATCGAAGTCGCTAGGCACGGCGGGGAATTCCACCGTGTCGTACATCAACCAGTAACCGGGATCGCTGCGGACGAACAACACCGCCCTGCGATGATCGGCGTTCTGGCTCGCATACGCATCGCTGTGGGCGGCGAAGTAGGTGAACCCCGGCGCGTTGGCCGGCAAGCTCACGAAATTCTCCATGCGGCCGGTGTTGTCCGCAATGTCGTGCCGGCGGTAATTGATGCGCACGGTGTTGTGCGAGAGCGTGTCCATGTCCCATTCGTCGTGCTCGAGCTCGCCGTAGCCGACCACGGTGCCGGGGTTGGTCATCCAGGGCACGCCGTACGCCCATAATGAAAACGACATCGCGTCGTGATGCCCGCCCGAGCCGCGCAGGAAGCTGTTGAACTTCACGCTCATGTACAACGCGTCCTCCGACCAATCGCTGCGCATGCTGATGAAGCCGGAAGGAATCAACACGCGCGCGAACCGGTTGAGCGGTTCGTCTTCCTTGCCATCGGTCGCGAAGTACCGGATGTATTTCGCGTCGGGAAAATCATCCACCGCGCCCTGCATAAAGCTCAGGTAATCATTCTTCGATCCCATGCTGCCGTGGCCGAACTGTGGCCATTGCTTGGTCGGGGCAAGTATCCACACGGCCCACTCGTGCATCGTTTCCATCGTTCTTTTGAACGATGCCGGCAATGGTACGCCAGCCTCTTTGAGCCTCCGGTAATGTTCGCGGTACGGCCCGATGAACGCGAAATGGTAGCCGGTTCGCTCGTACGCAGCTCCGTCTTCGCCGACTGCGTGATGAATGTTGTAGTCGAGCCCCTCGGCCACGCGCTTGAGCCAGAGCGGCTGATCCTTGAAATCGCGGAACGCCAGCGCCAGATCGAGCGTGTAGCTCGCCGCGCCCACCAGAAAGTTATGGGCGGTGGGTAGCTCGAAGACCTTGGCGTAGTAATCGCCGTTCTCGGACGCCATCTTCAGCAACATGACGCGGTCGGCATCGGTCACGACCGGCGACGCGCCGATGTTGCGGTAGAGATTGGGCAGGTTGTTTCGGTAGAACCGAAATGAACCTTTCGACCACGGGCCGAGCGCGTTCCAGCCGACCTCGCGCTGTGCTGGGGGACGGGCGTTGTGATAGAACGCGCGGACGAAGTCGATGGCTCGCTGCGCGTACTTCATCTCACCACTCTGCGCGTATGCCTCCGACAACCAGACCGCTTCGCCCAACTGGATGAAGATGGCGCGGTCAGGGTTGGCGAAGTTGTTCCACCAATTGATCTTCTCGCCGTGTTCGCCGAGTTCGTAACGCTCGCCGGCGACCTCGACGCTGCTCTGCATGTAGGGATCAGCCTGTGCGGCGTTGCCGGGCGGTTTGCCCGTCGGCTCGATCTTACGCGGCGGCCAAATGGTGTTGAGATAATCACTCAGCGCTTTCTCCAAAGCCTTGTCGTCCCTGGCATCGTAGGCCTTTTTCACCTCGACGAGATTCGGTCGCGTGAGGTCGAGTTTCTCCGCCAGTTGCCGGTCGCTCATCTCGGGCAACGTCGGCACGGATTTCTGCGCGACGAGCTTCTCGTAATCCTGCCACGGGATGAAGATGCTGCCGATCTTGCGGAGCGCGGCGTTTTCGTCGGCACAGGCCAGCGATGCTGCCAACATCGTGGAAAGGAAAAGGCCTGTGATCATCGTGGTGCAAGTGGCCCCAAGGGAGGGCGGACATTCTTGTCCGACGGCCTTTTTGCAAGAGCAAGTAGCGGCGGACAAGAATGTCCGCCCTCCCTTGGGTGTTGTCTTCGTAGCCCCGAAGGGGCGAGATAACGTAGCCCAGGGCAACGCCCTGGGAATACGCGAAGAAAAATGGGAGAAGCCCTGAAAGGGTGACATAGATCGCGCTCGCTGGCCGGGTTCTATCTCGCCCTTACAGGGCTCATCGCTTTGCGTGGGTTCTATACCCAGGGCGTTGCCCTGGGCTAGGCTATGCCGCTCCGTTGGGGCCGGCGGGCACGAAAGTGTGGGACAACCGGCGTTGGTCGGGGAGTGTTTCATGGTGATTGGTGGGTGTAGGTGGTTTCGACATTGTTGATTGAACCGGTTTTACTGCGGCAGGTGATGCGAAGCCGGTAGGTCTGTCCGTCTTTCAGGCGGCTCAGGACGAACCGATGCGCCGTAACCGGCTCGGGGTTGAGGGTGCGCACGTCATCGTACTCGATCGTCGCGTCCGATGGCGTCGAGGTCTGCCAACTCACGACCACCATGTCTTTGAGCGCGAGCGGACGCGCCAGGCCGATGCCCTTGCCCAGGTCTTCGGGCTTGGTCGAGAATTGCGGCGGCGAAAGAGTCAATGACTCGGAACTGCCGACGGTTGTCGTCGTTTTGCTGCGAGCGAACCAGCCCGACTGCTTCCAGACGGTCACTTCGCCGCGTCCTTGCGCGTGAATCTCGGGCTCGCCGCCAGTGAACCGCACGTGGACTGAAGTGACCTCCGGGCCGACCTCGATCAATTTCCTGCCCGCGTAGTCGAGCCGCCGGCCGTTGACCAGCCCGGCTTCGACCACTTGGTTCTTCTCACGTCGTATGTAGGCGGACTCGGCGTCAGTGGATAGCTGCCCGCCGTAACGTCGTAGCGTAGTTTTCCCATCTGCGCTCAACGCAAGCAAGTCGTCGTGATTGCCGACGCGCACGCGAACACCGATGGCTTGAGCGTCGCCAACGGCGGTTCGGTTCTCCGTAACCGGCAGGCCTTCCATCTTCGGTCGCGCGTCCGACGGACACAGCAACACCGTGAACGCAAACGGCTCGACCGCGTCGGCCTTCTCCAGCGACATGTACGGCGCGATGCGTCGATTGGGACTGAGGGGAGGTTGGATGGCCGGATCGGCATCGCGCGTCACGATCGGGCCGCTCTTCTGCTCGAGGGCGAATGCTTCGGGTCGAGCCGGGATCACCCACAGCGGTCTGCCGCCCGGCGACGCGGCGGACACCACCTTGGTCGCCGTGTCCATCTTCACATCCGCCGGCTGGAAATGTCCCTGCCAATGATACCGGTGAGGTTTGCCGTCGCCGGTCAACACGTCGTACATGAGCCAGTAGCTTGGACGCACAAATAGCACCGCGCGCCGGTGGGTAACGCCGAGGCGGCGATAGGCGTCGCTTACAGTGGCACAGTAGGTGAAACCTCCGGCATTTTGGTAGGGCGCGACCGCCGGGCGCGCCGCAGTGGAGGACGGCAGCGGGCAGCCCGGCGGTCCGCCCCTACCACTGTCCGGCAGGCAGGCCCACGATTCGAGCCGGCCGCTATTGGAGGTCAGTCCCTGCGACTTGTTGTCCACCAGGACGGTGTTGCAGGAGAACGTTTTCGTGCACCAGGCGTAATATTCCTCCTCGCTGTAGCTGGCGGTCGTCCCGGGATCGGTCATGCGCGGCCAACCATCGGCCCAGATGGCAAACGAATTGATGTTCTCCCATGTGCCGGCCGAATCGTCGGGCGAGCCGTTGTAATTCATGGCCATGTACAGCGCGTTGGTGTCCCAGCCGCTGCGCATCGTCAGCCATCCAGTATGTGACAACACGCGCGCGACGCGACTCGGCGGCGCGCCGGTTTTCCCGCGGCTGAGCGCGTAGGCCAAATCGGCGCGTTCGGGGAAAATCTTCAAGCCCCAATCCAGCACGCCGTCCATCGGGCCGAGATTGCTGCTGCCGAAGAGAGGATACTCGAGCGTGGGCGACAAGACCCAGAGGCTGAACTCCAGGTTTCGCTCCAGCCCGCGGCGAAACACATCCGGGAGCGCATAGGGCGTGTCTTTCAACCGCGCGTAGTTGGCGACGTACGGGCCGAAGAACCCGAAGTTGTAGCCGGTGCGCTCGACCGTGCCACCATCATCGAGGACGCAATCCTCCATGTTGTGGACGAACCCTTGCCCGACCAGTTTCATCCAGCGCGGCATGTCGCGGAACTCCGGGAAATAGAGCGCGAGGTTGACGATGTGGCTGTAGAGATGCGCCGGGCCGAAGTTCCACGCCGCGCGGAATTCGGCGAACTGACCCATCAGGTCGAGATGCTCCCAGTACATTTTCAGGAACATCACACGGTCCGCGTCGGTCACCACGGGTGAATTGCCAATGACGCGGTACAGATAGGGAAGGTAGTTGCCCGAGGCGCGTTGCGACCCGCCCATCGACCACGGCCCGCTGCCGCCGCCCCAGGGCCAGTCAGAGCGACGCACGGCTGGTGGGCGGCATCGATGATAAAACTGCCGCGTGAACTCCAACATCCGATCGACGTACTTCGCATCGCCCGTGTCGATGTAGGCGTCCGTGAGCGTCCCGATCCAGGGAAGGAGCTCAACCCCGGGGCCGCTGTCGGCCTGGATGAACGAGCTGTAAAAATTCATCTGCTCGCCCCTTTCGCCGATACGCATCGTAAAGCCATTGAGATTGATCTCCGGCTTGAACCAGTCCTCCGCCTTCGTCGCATGGGTGATGCCGCGGTCTCGTGGCGGCTTGCCGGTAGGTGTGATGTTCATTCCGCCCATCTTGCTGCGCAGGTACGCGGCGAG
>Ga0187892_10006247_pt1 | contig 17879 bp, 18 predicted proteins | sample MA1701073metaG_FD_139345 | JGI IMG/M metagenome (GOLD analysis project Ga0187892, IMG submission 139345) | Bio-ooze microbial communities from a basaltic lava cave in the Kipuka Kanohina Cave System on the Island of Hawaii, USA - MA170107-3 metaG ... | reverse complement strand
GGTCGCTCGGGGTCGCGGCGTACGCGGCGCACATGCACGGGGAGCGGCGGGACGTGCGGACGGTGGACTGGTCGGGGCCGGCGTGCCTGGTGGTGGGCGGGGAGGCGGGCGGGGTATCGGCGCCGGTGCTGGCGGCGTGCCGGGCGGCGGTGTGGATCCCGATGGCGGAGGGGTGGGACTGCCTCAACGTGGGGGCGGCCGCGGCGGTGCTGCTTTATGAGGCGACGCGCGCCTGAGGCGCAAATCCCAAATGCCAACTCCCAAATCCCAACTGCTTCGTGCCTCTGTGGTTCATGAATGGGTGCGCAAAAATCTAGCGTCGAACGGTTGTTTCAGGCACAATTCCCCGCTAGTCGGTGGGACCCAGGCTTCGTGGCGTGCGGCGACCGCACCGATCAGGTACATTTTCAGGGTAACCGGATGAGTTTTCTGGACAAGCAGTTGACGTGCGCGGACTGCGGCGCGGCGTTCACGTTCACCGCAGGGGAGCAGGAGCATCACGCGAAGCTCGGGTTCACGAACGAGCCGAAGCGCTGCCCGCCGTGTCGTGCGGCGAAGAAGGCCTCGCGGGGCGGGCCGGGCGGCGGCGGCGGACGGGGCGGTGGTGGCGGCGGCGGCGGCTACGGCGGGGGCGGAGGCGGCGGCGGGCGCCGCGAGATGCACCCGGCCGTGTGCGGCGAGTGCGGCAAGCAGACGGAGGTTCCGTTCAAGCCGCGCGGCGACCGGCCGGTGTACTGCAGCGACTGCTTCTCGAAGCGTCGCTAGCTGACCGCTCGACCGCTCGACCGTTCTACCGTTCGACCGCTCGGACTCCGTGCGGTGACGGAGAGGGCCAGGCGCGGCGCTTGACCCTTGACCGTTCGGGGTCTGTCCGCTGGCGGAGCTATACGGGGCGGACAGTGGACGCCTGGACGGTGGTGTACGACGCCGGCCGCCCCGTGATCACGGACGGTGCGCGGCGGTTCCACCCGGAGGCGCAGGGTGGTTCAGGGCCGAAGGCCCGGACGTCGAGCACGTTGCTTGTTCGGCGGTGCAGGTCGACGGGTGGACCTATACGTTCAAGCCGGAGGCGATAGAGGCACGGGACGCGGCCGGCCGTCCGCGCTGGACCGCGTCCATCCCGATTGACGATCTGGCGAAGGGCGCCGGCGTCCCGCCGGGCTTCCTCGGGGACTGGCACGTGCGTTACGATCCCGCTCCGCTGGGAGTGGGCTGAACCGCTCGACCGTTCGACCGCTCGACCGTTCCACCGTTCGGATCCGTGCGGTGACGAAGAGGGTCTTGGCGCGGCGAAGCCGCAACGAGACTAAGGACCAAGGACCAGGGACCAGGGACTACTTCAGCCACCCCTGCTTCTTCGCCTCGGCGATCGCCTTCTCCGGATCCTCCAGGAAGGACTGGCGGCAGCCGGTTCAGCAGACGTAATAGGTCTTGTCCTTGTACTGGAGCGAGATCGTTCCCGCGCCTCCGGTGATCACGCACTTCGGCCCCTCGCCGCGGACGAACGGGACGCCTTCCTTCTTGTAGCCGACGTTGCAGACCAGCTCCCACGACTTGGAGCCCGCGCGGCGGCGCTCGACGTTGTAGAAGTAGCGGTTCTCGCGGAGCAGGTGGAACTCGAGGCGTTCCTGCTCGGCGTCCTTCTCCTGGACCTCCTCGAGCAGGAGTTGCGTGTCGTCGAGCTTCCCCTCGTACACGACCTTCGACTTGTCCGGCCGCGTCAGCTCGAAGCGGAAGACCTTTTTCTTCAGGTCGTAGGTGAGGTGCCCCTCCTTCATCAGCTTTCCGTCGGTCACGGTGAGGAGGAGCGAGTAGACGTCCTTCTCGATCTTGAAGTTCCACGACGCCTTTTCGGCCCACGCCGTCTCCTTCACGCCCTCGGGCGCGCCGGAGCCGGTCCACTCGCCGATCACGAGCTGGACCTTCTGCATCGCCTCCCTGGTCGTCGCGAAGCCCTTCTTGTCGGGCTGGGCGAAGAGCGCCGCGATGAGGAGGAGCGTCGTCATGGTGCTCTACTATAACCCCGGCGGGGGAGCGCGGGTTGCGCTCCGGCTGAGCCCGAACGCGACGAGCCACAGGAACATCGGAAGGCCGGCGATGCCGACGACGCCGAGCCAGTAGAGAGCCACGCCGCTGCGAATGACGACGGGCGGCGCGCCGGCGCGCGTGATGTCGAGGCGCGACTGCTTGAGCTTCCACTCCCCCCAGCCGGTCGTCGTCGTCTTGTAGCTCAGCTGGTCGCCCGGCTGCACGGGCGCGTCTTCGAACTCCGGCATCTCGGTGTGCCACGAGACGAAGGTCGTGCGCCCCTCGTCGCGCGTGACGAGGTTGCCCGCCGCGTCGATGTGATAGGTCGTGCCGCACGATTCGTGGGACGCGGCGATGAGGAGCCCGAGGAGGCCCACGGTGAGCACGCCAGCGAGCGCGAGTCCGCCTCTCATGACTTAATAGTAGTGGATTTCAGATTTCAGATTTCGGATTTCAGCCGGCGGCCCGCAGCGGAGCAAATCCCGGACCACCGCACTCGGGCCGCGATCGTCGCGCAGTGCGCAAGCGGATGCGCAGGTGCTACTCTCAAGGCGTGATCCCGCTCTGGCTGAAGATCGCGTGGACCGCCTGGGTCGTCGTCTGGGCGCCGCTCTACGCGTGGCACTATGGGCCGCCGAACTTCCTCTGGTTCTGCGACATCGGGAACTTCGTGCTCGCGCTCGCGCTCTGGACGGAGAGCCGGACGCTCTTCTCGTGGCAGGCGGTGTCGCTCCTCGTCGTGCAGAGCGCGTGGGTGATCGACCTCATCGTGCGGCTGCTGGCGGGCGTGCATCCGTTCGGCGCGACGAAGTACATGTTCGACCCGGCGATCCCGCTGGGCGTCCGGCTCGCGTCGCTCTTCCACGCGGCGGTGCCGGTGCTGCTGGTATGGGCGGTGCGGCGGCTGCGGTACGATCCGGCCGGCTTCTGGCTGCAGTGCGTCGCGACGGTGATCGTGCTGCCGGTGTCTCTGCTCTTCGGTCCGGCGCGCGACATCAACTGGGTGTATGGGCCGTTCGATGTGCCGCAGTCGGTGATCGCGCCGCCGCTCTACTTCGCGCTCTGCCTGGTCGGTTACCCGGTGCTGCTGTATCTGCCGACGCACCTCGCGCTGCGCCGCTTCGAGCGCGCGGCGTAGGAGCGCGTCGGAGTAAGGCTGACGCGCTCGTTCCCCGTTCGATCGTTCGACCGTTCCCCGTTCGAACGGTCCAGCGGCGAACGGTGAACGGTGCAAGGGATCAGTTTCGAGCGTGACGGGTTCTTCGAGTCGATGGGGAAGATCCTGCTGGCCGTGACGGTGGTCGGCGCCGTTGTGGTGGGGCTTGTGGCGCTGGAGGATGCGACCTGCCATCACCATCCGGAGCATGGTCACGACTCAACCGTTCGACCGTTCAGCCGCTCGTCCGTTCAACCGTTCGCCGTGCGGCGATGTCTACATCAGCCGGCGGATCATCAGGCGCACCCCGGAGATCCGCTTGATGTACCAGTCGCTGCCGAGGAAGCGCACGATCCCACCTGACTTCAGGTCGCTCCGCTCCGCCTTCAGCTCCAGCTCGAACGTGTCCTTCGCCGCCGCCCGCTGGGACGCCAGATCGTCCTTCGCGAAGTCGTCCTTCACCGGACGCCCCAGCGCGAGATCGTAAATCCGCCGCAGCGTGTGGTCGCTGAAGGACGGCAGATCCTTGCGCAGCAGCCCGATCACCTTCGCCTCGGCCCAGCCGTCCGCGTGCAGCTTCTTGACCTCCGCGATCGCGTTCTTCATCGCGTCCTTCGTGAAGCTCACGCCGATCATCGTGAACCCCTCGCGGGGCGCCTTCAGCTCATCGCCGGCCATGGCGTGAATGATAGTCACCCCGGCCCCGCGCGCCAGAATTATCTGAGCGTATACTGTGCCCAGTGGCGCGCATCGGCCGGTACGACCTCCTCCGCGAGATCGCCCGCGGCGGGATGGGGACCGTCTACGAGGCGGAGGACACGGCGCTCAAGCGCCGCGTCGCGCTCAAGGTGCTGCGCGAAGACGCCCAGGGGGACGTGCCCGTGGCCCGGCTCCACCGCGAGGCCGAGATCGCGGCGCAGCTGAAGCACCCGAACATCGTCGCGATCCACGAAGTCGGCACCGACCGCGACTCGCTCGGCCGCGCCGTCCACTTCATCGCGATGGACTTCGTCGAGGGCGGAACGCTCGCGGACGTGCTGACCGACCCGAGGCGGCCGCGGCTCGACAAGGCGCGCATGCTCGAGGAGGTGGCGCGGGCCGTCGCGTTCGCGCACTCGAAGGGGGTGATCCACCGCGACCTCAAGCCGGCGAACGTGCTCGTCGACGACGCGGGCCGCGTGCTGCTCACCGACTTCGGGCTGGCCCGCGAGGCGCTGTCGAACGAGCGGCTCACGCGCAGCCAGGCGGTGCTCGGCACGCCGCACTACATGGCGCCGGAGCAGGCGGCCGGCCGCACGCAGGACGTCGACGCGCGCACCGACGTGTACGCGCTCGGCGTGATGCTCTACGAGATGCTGACGGGCGGGACGCCGTTCGAGGGGGCGACGCCCGCCGAGGTGTACCAGCGCGTGATCTTCGAGGAGCCGCGGCGGCCGAGCACGACGGGACGGAGCGTGGAGCGCGACCTCGAGGTCGTCTGCCTGAAGGCGATGGAGAAGGAGCGCGGGCGGCGGTACGGGAGCGCGGCCGACTTCGCGGACGACCTCATGCGCTGGCGGCGGGGCGAGCCGATCCTGGCGCGGCCGCCGAGCCTTCTGCACCGGATGCGCCGGCGGCTGGCGCGGCGGCGGGGCGTCATCGCCGCGGCGGTCCTCGTCGTCGTGGCGGTGGTCGCCGTGGGAGCGGCGCTGCGCGGGAAGGAGCGGCGGATCGCAGAGGTGGAGGCGGAGCGGCGGCGCCGGGACGCGCTGGAGCCGATGGCGCGCGCGATCCGCGAGGCGCGCGCGATGTTCTACATCAAGGACATCGACATTGCGGCGCACCTGGACCGGATCCGCCGCACGGCTGCGCAGATCGAGGCGATGCCGGACAAGCGGGCGGAGGAGCACGCGCTGATCGGCGCGGGATGGTACTGGCTGGGCGACCTCGAGAGGGCGGAGGCGGCGCTGCAGCGCGCGCCCGACGACGGATGGGCGAGCTTCCTTCTCGGCCGCATCTGCATGGAGCGGGCGCTCACGGCGCTGCTGACCTACGAGACGGACGTGATCCCCGAGTGGGCGGCGGCGGCGCGCGACTGGTCGGCGCGGGCGCTCGCGCACTTCAGGCGGCCGGCGAAGACGTGGTCGGGCGCGGACGAGATCGACCGGCACCTCGCTCAGGCGTACATGGGGTTCGCGGGCGCCGACACGGAGGGCGCGTTGAGGCTGTGCGAGGAGGGGCTCAGGAAGTACGGCGGCGCGCTCGGCTCCGAGGAGTACTGGATCCTGGGCGGCTGGATCGGGCCCAAGCCGCAAGCCCTCGCGGCGTACGAACGGGCCATCGAGAAGCGCCCGCATTACCCGCTCGGCCTCCTCGTGCGCGGCATCGAGCGGCAGCGGAGGGGCGACCGCCGGGGCGCGCTCGAGGACTACAGCGCCGCGATACGTCTGAACCCGCTGATGGGCCGTGCGTACGACAACCGCGGAGACATGCTCGTGCTCGAGGGCCGCAAGGCCGAGGCGCTCCTGGATTTCAACACGGCGCTGCGCCTGGATCCCGGCGACGTCGTCGCGCTCCAGAACCGCGGCTCGCTGCGGAAGGACGCGGGCGATCTCGACGGGGCGATGCGCGACTACGACGAGACGCTCCGGCTCGCGCCGACGCTGGCGGCGGCCTGGAGCAACCGCGCGACGGTGTGGATGAAGAAGTCCGACTACGCCGCCGCGCTGCGGGACTGCGACGAGGCGCTCCGGCTCAAGCCGGCGTTCTTCCAGGGACGCCTCAACCGCGCGATCGCGCGGAGGGAGCTGGGAGAGCTCAAGGAGGCCCTCGCGGACGCGGAGAGCGCGATCGAACTCGAGCCGGGCAAGGCGGACGGATGGCTCGTGCGGGGCCACGTCCGGTTCGAGGCGAAGGAGATGGAAGGCGCGGTCGAGGACTACACGCAGGCGGAGAAGCTCGCCCCGGAGCGCGCCGCGGTGTACTCCCATCGGGGCATGGCGTACATGGTCCTGGCGCGGCGGCAGGAGGCGGTCGCCGACTTCACCCGGGCGGTGCAGCTCGATCCGAACGACGCAATCTCGTACGCGAACCGCGGCGCGATGCGCGCGGAGCTCGGGGACCCGAAGGGAGCCGCGAGCGACTTCACGAGGGCGCTGGACCTTGCGCCGCCGGACTGGCCGCATCGCGGCCCGACGCAGAAGAACCTCGAGAGGGTGCGGAGGATGGTGAAGGAATGAAGACGCTGCTGCTGCTGGTGCTGGCGCTCTGCCAGGAGCCGCCGGCCGAACGATGGGTCTACTGCTCGTTCAACCTGTGGGTCGACAAGAACGTCGACACGCTCGAGGGGATCCTGCGTCGCGCCGCGAAGGCGGGCTACACGCACGTCCTCGTCGCCGACTCGAAGTTCGGCAAGCTGGGCGACATGGACGCGCGGTATTTCAGGAACGTCGAGCGCGTGAAGAAGCTCGCGGCGGAGCTGAAACTGGAGATCGTGCCCGCGGTATTCCCGGTCGGCTACTCGGAGGCGATCCTGTGGCACGACCCGAATCTCGCGGAGGCGCTGCCGGTGCGCGACGCGCCGTTCGTCGTGAAGGACGGCGTGGCGCGGATCGAGTCGGACGTCTCGCTGCCGGCAGACTTCGCGAATTGGGACTGGCGGGACAAGAACATGGAGCTCGACGGGGGGGCGGTGCGGGTGGAGGACGGGGGCGGCCAGAACGCGCGGGTCATGAAGAAGGTGAAGGTGAAGCCGTACCGGCAGTACCACGTCGCGGTGAAGGCGATGACGAAGGACTTCGGGGGGGAGCCGCGCGTGAACGTGCTGGCGGGCGGGCGCGCGCTCGTGCATTCGCACCTCGGAGTCAAACGCGCGCAGGAGTGGGCGGAGCACCACGCGGTCTTCAACTCGCTGGAGCACGAGGAGGTGTCGGTCTACCTCGGGGCGTGGCCCGCGAAGGGAGGCACGCTCGCGTGGAAGGACGCGCGGCTGGAAGAGGTGGGGCTTCTCAACGTCGTGCGGCGGGAGGGGGCGCCGCTGGAGGTGAAGGGGTACGTCGAGGGGAAGGACTACGAGCGGGTCGAGGATCCGCGGATGGGGACGGTGCCGTGGAAGGGGGGCTACGAGGTGTGGCACGAGCCGCCCGTCCTGCGCACGAAGCTCGCGGACGGCACGCGGTTGAGCGTGTCGTACCACCACGTCGTGACGATCCACGACGGGCAGGTGATGATCTGTCCGTCGGAGCCGAAGACGGTGGAGCTGCTGCGCGACCAGGCGAAGCGGATGCACGCGGCGTGGGGGGCGCGGGCGTACTTCATGTCGCACGACGAGATCCGGGTGATGAACCAGGACAAGGCGTGCCGGAAGCGCGGGCTGGACGCGGGGGCGATCCTTGCGGACAACGCGCGGGCGTGCGTGAAGATGCTGCGGGATGTCGGCGCGAAGGTGTATGTGTGGAGCGACATGTTCGATCCGCACCACAACGCGCGGAAGGACTACTATCTGGTGCGCGGCGATCTGGCGGGGTCGTGGGAGGGGCTCGACAAGGACGTCGTGATCGCGGTGTGGTATTTCGGCAAGCGCGCGGAGAGCATGAAGTGGTTCGCGGAGCGGGGGCACCGGATGGTGATGGCGGGATACTATGACGGGGATGCGGCTGCGAACGCGCGGGGATGGCTGGAGGCGGCGAAGGGGGTGAAAGGGGTGGAGGCGATCATGTATACGACGTGGCAGTCGAAGTATGCAGACCTCGAGAGATTTGCTGAGGTGACAGGAAAGTGAATCGACGGAGGATCCCGGATTCCGGATGCCGGATGCCGGCCAGATGAGCCTCCACCCCGCCCGCCAGACCGTCGAGCGCGTCGAGAAGCCGGCGCCGCGCGTCGCGCAGGCGTGCGAGCACCCCGAAGGTGCCGGCGAGCCGGACGAGTTCCCGATCTACGTCCACGAGAGCGCGCTGGCGCAGATCGTCGCGCAGGACGGCGAGGGAGGCCTGCTCGTCGGCTACCCGTACGCGGGGTACGTCGAGGTGCAGGGATTCCTGCCCGCGCACCTGCCGTTCTCGGCCGAGACCTGGACCGACGCGGCGGAGGCGATGCGCGCGTGGCCCGGCAAGGCGATCGTCGGCTGGGCGCGCGTGCGCGCTGGCCATGGCGTCCGCCTGGACGATCCGGACATCGTCCTGCACAGCAGCCTCTTCAGCCTGCCGTGGCAGGTCGCCTTCGTGGTCGATCCCGCGAGCCGGAAGTTCGGCTTCTTCCAATGGTCGGAGAATCGGGTGAGGCCCTGCGGGTTTGCGATCGTCACGACCTGACCTCGCGCAGAGCTCGCGGAGCCCGCGGAGGAAGCAGCGATCTTCTCGGCGATCTCAGCGGACTCTGCGCGAGGCTCCGGAGGTTTTCCGTCGTCAGATAGTCATGGTTGGCCCGGTCATCCTGGCGCTCCTGGTGCAGCAGGACCTCGTCGAGCAGTTCTTCGCCGAGAAGGACCGCGACAAGCGGCGGGAGATCGCGTCGCGCCTCAAGGACGTCCCGCTCGACACGCTCGACGGGATGATCCGCGAGTCCCCTCGACCCGCCCTGCGGGCTCGCTCGGGGCAGGCGCCCCCGGACGCGGCGGAGGGGGCGGGGACGGTCCTCAAGCGCGAGTCGAAGGCCGACTTCGGCGGCGAAGCCTTCCACTACCTCGTCTACGTGCCGGAGAAGTACGACCCGTCGAAGAAGTGGCGCGCGCTCGTGTCGCTCCACGGCCACGGCGGCGTGGCCGAGCACGCGATCGAGTGGTGGCGCAGGCAGGCGCGCGAGGAGGGGGACCTCTTCGTCATCGCCCCCGACACGAAGAAGCACACGTGGGGCGGGCCGCGCCAGGGGCACTCGATCGCCCTGACCGCGCTGCGGGAAGTCATGCGCGACTTCCGCATCGACCCCGACCGCGTGTTCCTCGACGGCGCGTCGATGGGGGGCGTCGGCACGTTCTGCATCGCGGCGCATCACCCGGACCGCTGGGCGGGGATCGCGCCGCGCGCCCGCGGGCCGCGCACGGAGTACACCGAGACGGACGGCAAGCGGACGCACCGCGCGAAGCTCGCGGACAACTACCGCGGGCTGCCGATCTACTGGGTGTACGGCGAGAAGGACCCGGTCGTGCCGCTCGACATCCTGCTCGACGTGCGCAAGCAGTTCGAGTCGATGAAGCTCGACGTCGTCTATGCGCAGCACCCGGGCGGCCACGACTGGGTGCCCGAGGAGACGCCGAAGGTCGCCGGGTGGATGCGCAAGCAGGCGCGCGACCCGTACGCGGCGGAGGTCACGTTCGCCACCGTCGAGAAGCACTTCCTGCGCTCGCGCTGGATCGAGATCGAGCGGACGGCGGAGGGCCGGACGGTCACGATGAACCACATGGGGATGAACGACGAGCTGTGCGAGACGCGCTCGGAGTGGGTGAGGGAGGCGAGGGTCGTGGCGCGGCGGGAGAAGAACCGCATCGAGCTGCGGACGGAGAACGTGAAGTCGCTCGTGGTGCACCTGCACGAGCGGATGGTCGACTTCGCGCAGCCGGTGGAGATCGTGGTGAACGGGACGAGCGTCTGGAGGAAGAAGGTCGAGACGTCGCGGCTGCGGATGCTGGAGAGCGCGTTCGAGCGGGACCGCGGGATGTTCTACAGCGCCGGGGTGGCCGTCAAGGTGCCCTGAGCATCCCGCCCGAGCACATGACGCGGCTGTTCGAGCCGTTCTTCACGACCAAGCCGGTCGGCAAGGGGACGGGGCTGGGGCTGCACCTGGCGTACAAGATCGTGGAGGCGCACGGCGGGGAGATCCAGGTGCAGTCGGAGGTCGGCCGGGGTTCGGAATTCACGATCCGGCTGAAGCTGAGACAGCAGCTTGTGGAGACGGCATGACATGGGCGAGGAACCTGCCGCGGCCGCGCTGACGAGGCGTCACACCGTGCTTTGCGTGGACGACGAGCCGCCCGTTCTGAACGCGCTGCACCGGCTCCTCCGGGGCCAGCCCTACGAGCTGCTCAGCACCCACGATCCCGGGCAGGCGCTGGCCTGGGCCGGCTCGCGGGACCCGAGCCTGGTGATCGCGGACTACCGCATGCCCGCGATGGACGGGATCGAGCTGCTGGAGCGGGTCCGGGAGCGCCGGATCGCTGCGCTGTCGGCGGTCCTGCTTGTCAAGCCGTGGGACAGCGATTCATCCTGGAGGAACTGCGGAGGCGCGAGTCCGACAGCGAGGCGGCGGCCGGCCGGTGATCGGCGGGGCGAAGCACGCGCTCGGAGAGGGCGCGAGGCGCGAGCGCTTCGAGTGAACCTCGGGCGCGAGCCGCGGTTCAAGCGGACGTGCATCTCCTCGTGCCACGTCCCTTGAGTTAGTCGCGCGCATCCACAACGGGCGCGCCAGGGACACTCTCTGTCTTCAATCTTCCGAGGAGACCATGGACACAGTCTTGATCCACCGGCTGGTGGATGCGGTGCAGCGGTCGCTCGACGCGGCGGGGCACGCCGGCTTCCGGCTCTCGTACGCGGAGGGCAGCTGGTTCGACTCGCGACGGCTCTTCGACTATCTCGACCTGGCGTTCGAGCGCGCCATCTCGTATGCCCCGTGCGTGCTGTGCTTCGAGGATCTCGACAGCCTGTTCAATAACGTGCCGCTCAGCCACTTCCTGAACAAGCTCGACGGCCTCGCGCCGCTCGAGGGCGTGCTGGTGCTGGCGACGACGAACCACCCGGGGGAGCTCGACGAGGCGCTGACGAACCGCCCGAGCCGCTTCGACCGCGTCTTCGAGATCGGCAACCCGGGCCCGGCCGAGCGGCGGGCGTACCTGGGGCGACAGATGGGCGGCGCCTTCGACGAGCGCGTGGTCGAATGGACCGACGGGCTGTCGTTCGCGCAGGTCAAGGAGGTGTGGGTCACGGCCTGTCTGGAGGCGATCCACGGGGGTCTCGCCGCCCCCACGCTGGAGTCGGCCCATCGGGCGGCCCGCCGCCTGACCGGTCATCGGGACGCTGTGCGGCGTGAGTTCTCCGGCCCCGTGGGATTCCACATAAGGCGCGAAAATGGGTGAAAAAATGCACCTGGAGGGATAAAGTGTACGAACCTCGCCCGGCCGGTGTCACATCTTCGGGCGAGCCACGGCGGTGGGAAGAGGTTGCAGGGGGCTTGAGCCTATGCTCTACCAGCGCGTGGCCCTGGTCGTGTTGGCCTTGGTGGTGCCCCTCATCCCCGGCTGCGGCGGATGCGGAGGAGGCGGACATGGAGGCGGAACACCACCGCCCCCGCCCCCGCCCCCGTCGGTCGCCGACATCGACGTCGACGCCGACCGCGACGGCGTCGTCAACAACACGCCTTCCGACGACGACAACGAGGCGGCGTGGAGCACGACGCGCGGCGCGGTCTACTACTACAACGTCGACGACGACGACAACAACAACAGCGAGGACGCGCTCGACGGCATCGTGAACGGCGCGAACGACGCGCTCGACCTCGCGCGCGTCATCGTGCGGAGCTACAACCAGGCGCCGACCGACGGGACCGCGGTGATCGCGGTCGACACCGCCGCGCAGGGGCGCGTGCGCATCTTCCGCGAGTCGCCGCCCGGCACGTGGACGTCGGTCTACTCGACCGAGCCCGACTTCACGCTGCCGATCGCCGACGTGATCGCGGGGGACGTGACGCTCGGGATCGAGGCGAACACGCGCATCGGCCCGTCGTGGAACGGCCGCGTGACGCTGACGTTCGAGATCCGCGACAACATGGCGGCGGTGCTCGGGTCCGACGTCGTGCTGCTCCGCTGCGCGCCGTGGCTCATGTCGACGAACCTGTGGCCCGCGCAGGAGGCCCACGTCGTCAACGTCGGCTCGAACAACCTCGCGTTCCGCACGACGACGTCGTCGGTGTGCGCAACGGCTGGGACGACCTACATCGAGGCGCCGGGCGCGTCCTACTCGAACGATCGCTGGATCCAGGACTCGTCCGAGGACGGCACGATCCTGCTGCCGGTGTCCGGCTCGCCGCGCCGGCGCATCCCGAACGTGCTGCAGCTCGCGCGCTGGCGGCCGATCGACGCGTGGTGCGTGAACAACCTCTTCAATCCGGACTTCGACCTGACGCGCCGGTTCGATTCGAACACGTCGTCGATGAACTACGGCGGCAACCTGGAGATCACCGGGCCGCTGACGGGCTGGCCGTGGGGCCGCATCATCGTGGGGGGCGGCACGTCGCCTCCGCTGGGCGGCGGCGCGCCGGTGACGCGCCGGATGGTGCTGGCGTACCGCGACTACTTCAACGCGCTCGCGCTGCAGGGGCCGTACGTGGAGATCTCGACGGAATGGCTCGCGGTCGGGCACGTGGATGAGATCGTGCAGGTGATTCCCGCGCCGGCGACGCCGCGCGGGTGGGCGATCATGCTGTCGTCGCCGGACCAGGCGAAGACGATCCTCGAGACCGTGCAGGCGGGCGGCGGCGGGTCGCTGCTGGTGTTCGCGGGGCGCACGGGCTGGCAGACGACGGTCGACGCGATCCTCGCGGACGCGCCGCTCATGGCGCTCAACGCCGAGGTCCAGACGCGCATCGACGGGGTGCGCAGCGTGCTGCAGACGCAACTGGGGCTGAGCCCGATGGAGATCATCAACGTGCCGACGCTCTTCGAGAGCGCGGGGGGCGGCACGGGGGTCGCGTACAACCCGGGCGTCGTGAACTTCGTGGTCCTCCCGACGGCGGGCGCGACGCAGATCATCGTGCCGGACCCGGAGGGGCCTGACCAGCCGACCGACCAGTGGCAGGCGGCGACGACGGCGGCGATCGTGCCGCTCGGGACGATGGCGAAGCCGAACGTGATCACGTACGTGGACGTGTTCTTCTCGTACCACACGCTGATGGGCGAGGCGCACTGCGGGGTGAACTGGGTGCGGACGCCGCCGGCCGAGGATTGGTGGGACGACTAAACCAGAACACAGAACCCAGAACCCAGAACACAGAAGAGCAAGGAAGATGACTAGTATCAGCGTGACCCTGACCATGGCCCTGACCCTCGCGCAGGACGCCGACCTTGACGCGATGGCCGCGGCGAAGGACGCCGCGACGTACACGGCGGCGCGCGACCGCGTCGTGGCGATGGGCCGGGACGCGCTGCCCGCGCTCACCGCGGCAGGCGCCGCGGACAAGTGGACGCCCGCGGGATGGGTCCGGGCGCTCGCCGCGGAGTCGTGCCGCACGCGGATCGCCGATCCGGACCTGGCGGCGGCTGTCGACAGCCCGCGCGGGCTGGACCCGGCGACGTACCGCGAGTTCCGGCGTCCGGAGCCGATGGTCGTCCCCGAGCTGTCGCGCCGGCGCGTCGAGAACATGCCGCTGCTGATCGAGCGGTGGCGCTGGACGTTCGACGCGTTCCCGTTCTCGGCGGGCGCGGCCGGCGATCTCGAGCGCACGCGGTTCCGCGAGGGCATCCTCGAGGTGATCGGCGCCGCGGCGGACGCGCGGGCGCGGTACTTCCTCGCGGAGGTCCTGGCGGCCGGCCCGATGCGCGGCCAGGCCGCGGTGAGCCTCGGGCCGTGCGCGGGCATCGAGGCGCTCGCGCCGCTTGCGGCGGTGCTCGACAACCGCGCGGAGGGCGCGGACGTGCGCGAGGCGTGCGCGCGCGCGCTGGGCCGCGTCGCGGATGACCGGGCGCTCGACGCGATCAAGTCGCGGCTCGGCGCCGCGCAGGACGAGGACGCGCAGGTGCGGCGGTCGCTCATCACCGGGCTGGGAATCCTCGGCACCGAGTGGACGTGGAAGGCGCGCGGTCGCGCGTTCGGCCCGATGGCGGACCGCATCCGCAAGGGGTGCGCGGAGGCGCTGGTCGAGGCGCTCAAGCGCTGGCCCGGCGAGTCCGACGCGCTGGGCATGGCGCTGGCGCTGACGGCGTGGGCGCCCAGCCAGGAGGCGGTCGAGGCGATCGCGGGGGACGACGCGGCGGACGCGCAGTCCCGCAGCGCGGCGCGCGCGGTGCTGGAGCCGCTCAAGATGGCGGTGGCCCGGCAGAAAAAGTAGCACGTATCACGTTTCACGTATCACGTCGTTCCGGTGACGACCGCGTGACTCGGTGAGCGGGGCCGGGTACAGTTACTCCATGCCCATCCACCTGCTGGGGAGCCAGCCGGGCGACGTGCCGTTCAGCCGGACGTTCTTCAACGCGACGCTCGGCGAACTGATCGCGGGCGAGGACCAGCGGGTCTCGCTCTTCCTCGTCGATGGCACGACGATCGACGTCTGCTCCATCGAGAGGCTGACCGACTCGTACATGGCGCTGCGCGCCTACCAGGCGGGCGGCGACACGTGCTCGATGAGCCTGCAGCTCGTGCCCTACGGCGCGATCTACCGGATCGAGATCACGCCGCCGAAGGGGGACGGCGCGCGGCGCGTCGGGTTCCACTGGACCCGCAAGTGAGGTGCGTGATGAGGCGGATCCTGCTCGTGGCGGCCGTGCTCGGGGGATGCGCGCAGACCGGGGGCTCGCGCCACGCGATCGACTCGCGGCAGACGCCCGGCTGGAGCGCGGACGACGAGGAGTTCTTCCTGCACGGCTCGATGAGCGCGGAGTTCGTTCCGGAGCGGGTGCTCCAGGCGTTCCGCGCGACGTATCCGGAGCTCTTTCCGGGCTGGTACGGGCTGATCGAGGAGGCGTCGTCGCCGCTGCCGATCGGGCTTTCGCGGCGGAGGGTCGCGTACTTCGGCGGGCAGGTGTCGGTCGGCTTCAACTGCGCGTCGTGCCACCTCAGCGAATACCGCGGCCGGGACGGCGCGACCCTGCGTGTCGTCGGCGCGGCGGGGCCGTTCGACGTCTACAGCTTCTCGGGCGCGGTCGTCGTGTCGATGCTGCGGACGGCGGAGCCGGCGAACATGGAGAGGTTCCTGTCGAAGTACCTCGCACGCCCGGTGACGCTGACGCCGGAGCAGAAGGCAATCATCGCGGCGGACCCGATGGGGTCGAAGGGGATGGCGCCGGACGCGCTCCACGACATCGCGCCGGCGGACCTGGAGCACGGGGACGTACGCGCGCTCCTGCGGCTGTTCCACAACATCCGCACGGCGCTTCACCTGCCGGAGCAGCTCCCGCCGCCGGTGCCGACGCTCCCCGGGCCGGGCCGCACCGACGCGTTCGCGGTGCTCTCCACGGCGCTGCTCGGCATCCCGGCGAAGTTCGACGCGCCGGTCAAGTTCGGGTACCCGTGGAACCTGTCCGAGCGCACGTGGGTGCACTGGGACGGCAACAACCGCAGCCCGCTCGGGCGCAACGTGGAGGCGGTGCTGGGGCTCGGCGCGCCCTTCCTGGGGCGCGGGCAGCTCGTCGACTTCGCGCTCGTCGAGCGGCAGACGCGGCTGGGCGAGTCGATCCGCGCGCCGCGATACCCGTGGGGGATCGACCGCGGGGCGGCGGCGCGGGGCGAGGCGCACTACAAGGCGCGCTGCGCGGCGTGCCACGACGTGCCGGAGGACAAGCGGCTGTTCGCGGTCGGGGAGGTGGGCACCGACCCGAACCGCGCGCGGTTCTTCGACGCGCGGCAGGCGGAGGCGACGAACGCGTGGCTCAAGAAGCTCGCGGTGCCGGGCTACAAGCCCGATCCGGTCGTCTACCGCTCGACCGGCAAGTACTGGGCGAACGACATGGCCGCGGTCTGGGCGCGCTCGCCGTACCTGCACAACGGATCGGTGCGCACGATGCGGGAGCTGCTCACGAAGCCGCCGGCGCGCCCGAGGAAGTGGAGGCACGGATCGCGCGACTATGACGAGCGCGACATGGGGTTCGTCAACGAGGGGACGTTCGAGTTCGACACGTCGCTCCCGGCCAACTTGAACTCGGGCCACGACTACGGGACGGACCTGACGGAGGAGCAGAAGACCGACCTCATCGAGTACCTGAAAACGAGATAGAACCCGGAGCGCAGAACCCAGTCAGAGAATGCGGGCTGCGCGCTCACGCGCGCGCACACACAAGCGGGGAGTCCCTGGACGAAAACGAGGTGACCGTGGACCTGCACGCGGAGGTCGCGAGGCTGGTGCGGCTCTCGGAGCCGGGCGTCGTGACGCTGACGCTGGACGTGTCGAAGTCGGGGGCGCTGCCGCCGGCGACGCGCGTGTTCGTGAAGGACGAGGCGTTGCCGAAGGTCGCCGACGCGAAGGTCGCGGCGCGCGTGCGCCGCTTCATCGAGTCGGACCTGCGGCGGGAGACGAACGGGCTGTACCTCGCGGCGGGGAAGTCGGTGTGGGCGGCGCTGCAGCTGGCGGTGCCGCTGCGCAACTTCGCGCACGTCGGGAGCGCGCCGTACGTCGCGCCGCTCCTGGAGGCGGCCGCGCGGTCGGCGCGGGCGCACGTCGTGCGGATCAGCACGAAGGGCGCGGTCCTGCACGAGGTGGAGCTCGGAGTGTGGCGGGAGGTCGATCGCATCGAGCCGCGCGAGCCGTCGGAGAAGTCGGCCGGGAGGAGGAACCGCCACGACGAGGCGGCGAAGGCGGCCGACGTTCTGGTGCGCGATGCGGGGAAGCGGGTCGCGGCGCTGGCGGGGAAGTCGGGGACGGTGCTGGTGGTCGGGGACCACGAGTGCTTCCCGGCCCTGCGGGAGTTCGTCCCGTCGGCGGTGTACGTCGGCGCGACGCCGCGGTCGGAGAAGGAGCTGGCGGACCGCGCGGAGCTCGCGCTCGACCGGGCGGCGGACGCGCGGGTCGAGCACGAGCTGCTGGAGTTCCACGACCGGCGCGCGCAGGGGCACCTGGTGGCGATCGGTCCGCGCGAGGTGCTGGAGCAGATGTCGGCGGGGCGCGCGGCGCGGATCTTCCTGTCGGCCGGCGATCCGGTGCCGGGGGTGGCGTGCGCGTCGTGCGGCTCGCGGTATCCGGAGGCCCGCGCGTCGTGCGAGTACTGCGACGGGGCGCCCGCCGCGGCGTCGATGACGCAGGAGGTGATCGCGCACGCGCTCGCGCATCCGCCGCTGGCGATCACGTTCGTGCCGGCGAGGGAGCGGTGGCTGCGGGACATCGGGGGCATGGCGGCCTTGCTGGGCGAGAAGTCGGCGCGCACCAAGCGGTAGCCGAGGCCAGAACCCGGAACCCAGAAGCCAGTCAGAGAATGGGGCGGCGCGCTCACGCGCGCGTGCGAACGGACGGGAGTCAACCGTGGACGAAGAGACGGACGCGGCGAAGGTGGACGCGGCCATGGGGCTGCTGATGCGCGGCGACATCGACGGCGCGGAGCGCGCGCTCCTCGACGTGGTGTCGCGGACGCCGAAGGACTGGGCGGTCGAGCGCGAGGAGGGGGGCAAGCTCCTCGTGAAGCTGTGGTCGATGGAGGACTTCGTCTGGTACGCGATGCGGTTCGCGGCGGGCCGCGAGGTGGTGTGGATGCGCAACGCGTATCCGCGGGCGATGTACTACCTCGGCTATCTCGCGGTCCACCGGAAGGAGCCGGACGACGCGGTGACGTGGCTGGACGCGGGGCAGCGGCTGGAGCCGAAGAGCCCGATGTTCCGCCTGGAGAAGGCGCAGGCGCTGGCGATGAAGGGGGACCTGGCGGGGGCGCTGCGGCTGCTCGACGACGTGCTGGCGATGAGGGACACGATCATCGGGAACGCGCGGGCGCTGGCGCTGAGGCAGAAGGCGGTGCAGCTCATCGAGCTCGGGCGGCTGGACGAGGCGGAGGCGCATCTGGGCGAGTCGCTGGCGATCGAGCCGGAGAGCCGCG
>Ga0187892_10006246_pt1 | contig 17882 bp, 9 predicted proteins | sample MA1701073metaG_FD_139345 | JGI IMG/M metagenome (GOLD analysis project Ga0187892, IMG submission 139345) | Bio-ooze microbial communities from a basaltic lava cave in the Kipuka Kanohina Cave System on the Island of Hawaii, USA - MA170107-3 metaG ... | reverse complement strand
CGCCGGGCCCCGCCCTTCCTCCCGCCCGTCCGGTGAGCGCGACATCGTCGCGCGCAGGACCAGCACCACAGCCAGCAGCGCGGCCAGCGCCCCTGCGGCCGGCCCCCATCCGTGAGTCGCGACCAGCCGGCGGCCCTCGGTCCCGGCCGCGGCGGCCGCGCGCGCGGCCGCCCGCTCGAGCAGCGTGCGGCGCACGACCCGGAGGCGCCCCGGCAACGGGAATCCGAACAACGCGGGCACGCGGACCAGCTCCCGCCGCAGGCGCTCCATCGCGCGCGACAGGAGCGATCGCACGGTGCCCGCCGGTTTGCGCCTGAGGTGCGCGATCTCGGCCGGCTCCAGTCCATGCCGCCACCGGAGGAGCGCCACGCTCCGGTACGGCTCCGGCAGCCGGTGGATCGAGTCCCACACCCGGTCCTGCTCCTCGAGCCGCTCGACCTCCTCCTCCGGGTCGAGGGGCCCCTCCGGCTCCTCCCATCGGTCGGACCGGGGCGCCCCCCGGGAGCGCCTCCGCACCTCGTGGACCTTGAGGCGCAGGATGCCCAGGAGCCAGGGGAGCACGGGTCGCGCCGGATCGTGCCGCTCCGCCGCCTCCAGGACCGTGAGGAAGGTCTCCTGCACCGCGTCCTCCGCGGACGCCCCGTCGGGGGTGAGCGGAGCACGATGCGGTACATCTCAGGCGCAGCCCGGTCGAAGAGGAGGGCCAGCGCTTCGAGGTCCCCCCCCGAGCGGAAGCGGTGGAGGAGTGCATCGAGCGACCGATTTGTTCCAGGGAGGCCCGTGCGCTGCACGGGACAAGCCCCCTCGGGTCCGGCGGGGGGATCAGGGGATCGGGATGGTCAGCTCGGTCGTCCGGCCCCCGACCGCCACGACCGCCCGCTCCTCGGGCCCGGCGCCCGGCACCTCGACCCGCACCGTGTACGCGCCGGGAACCAGCGCGGCCCAGCGGGTCTCCTGGTTCAGGCCCGACCATTCCCGGACCGGCCGGCCCGACCGGTCCCGGATCTCCACGCGCGCGGAGACCGACGACCGCCGCGCGCTCGAGATGCGGAATCGGACGATCCCGGCCGGCACCACGGGGAGGTCGACGGTCGCCTCCGTCACGCCCAGGGGGACGACGAGGTCGGCGCCCGAGGCCGGCATCCAGTGGCCTTCCCCCTCCGGGTCGCGCACGAGCACCTCGAGCGACTCGCCGCCCAGGAACCCGCTCTCGGCCCAGGAGCCGTCCGAGCCCGCCCACGTCGAGAGCCAGCGCGATCGCTTCCAGTCCGTGAACGAGATCGTCGTATCCCCGAGCACGCCTCCTCCCGCCCGGCGCAGCGTACCGCGCAACGCGACTCCGCGGCCCAGCGAGACCCCCAGCGACCCGGGCCCGGCGGGCGGCGTCACCACGACGCCCGGCTGCCGGAAGTCCACATAGCCCGGCGCCCGCACGCGAAGGGTCCACGTCCCCTGGAGCACGCCGTGGAAGCGGAACGCACCGGGCCCGGTCACGGACCCGGACACGAGCTGTCGCCCGTCGACCATCGTCGTTTCGAAGAGAAGCACGGGCCGTCCCGTTGCCGCGTCACGGACCGTCCCCTCGACCGGAGCCGCCGGTGGATCCGCGGCCAGCGGCGGGAACCGGAGCACCAGGTCGAGGGCATCGGTCGTCACTCCGTCCAGCCAGGCTCTCACCGGGCGGACTCCGGACGGCGAGCTGAGGGACCCACGGTCCGGCTCCAGGTCCGCCTGGACCGAGTACGGCCCGCGCGGGAGGCCGGACACCTCGAAGCTCCCGTCTTCGGCGACCTGGCCCGGCTGCGGCTCCGGGACGTCGCCGCACCGGATCCGCACGAGAGCGCCCCGCGCCGGCCGGTCGTCCGCGAACAGTACCCGGCCTGTGACCCGGTGCTCCCGCTCCAGCACCACGCGCACGGGGGGGGACTCCTCGGCCGACGGCACGAAAGGAGTGGACGCCGCGATTCCGTATCCCGGCGCCCTCACGATCACGCGCTGTTCCTCGCGCGGCGAGGCCCACTCCGGCGGGAAGCAGAAGACCTGCACGCGACCCCGCGAGTCCGTGCGCCGCGCCCGCCCGCTCGCCGGCGTCACGCTCGCGCCCCAGACCGGCTTCGCCTCCCCGTCGACGACTTCCACCGACGCGACCAGCCGTGGCGCCAGCACCAGGTCCGGAGCCCGGACCGTCTCGCCGGCGCGCACGACGACCTGTCCCGTCCCGCCCCGTCGACCGGCGCGTCCGAAGCCAGGGCCCGCAGGAACATCGGCCGGTCGTACGCGGGCACGCCCTCGAAGACGTAGCGTCCCTCCCCGTCGCTCATGGCGACGCCGCCGCCCGGCGCTCCGAAGGCCCTCGGCACGGCGAGCGGGAGGCTGTCCCGCTCCGAGCGCCGGATCCACACGGAGGCGCCGGATACCGGTCGGCCTCGCGCGTCGAGAACCCGTCCCTCCACCGTCCCGGAGCGCAGGCAGCGGAGGTCCCGGATGACGGTCGCCCCGTCCCGGGGCATGGGGATCGAGCGCACTTCGGTGGCATGGCCCGGCGCGACCGCGCCCAGGTACCCGACCAGCGGCTCGTGCCCCGCTCCCTGCCAGGGAGAGCCCGCCGGGACGCCCCAGGCCGGCACCCCCGCGAGACGGAAGGCCCCGTCCGGCCCCGTCGTGACCTCACCGAGCAGCCGCTCGAGCCAGTCCAGCGACAGCGGACGGTCCGGCGGGCTCAAGAAGCCTGGAAGGGAATCCGCCGCCCAGAGGAAGACCCGGGCACCGGCGATCGGCTGCCCGCTTGCGGCGTCCAGGACGCGACCCGAGAGGATCGCGCCGCGAAGAAGATGGAAATCGAGCTCCAGAGAGCCGTCGGCCCCGCGCCGGACGTGTCGCGCCTCGACCACGAGCGGCGCGAATCCGTCCGCCCGGACCTCGATCCAATGGCCCTCGGACCCGCCCGTGTCCATCGACGGAAGCTCCTCGAGCCGGTAGGCGCCGCCGGAGCGGGCGACCGCCTCCCGTTCGATCCGGCTCCGCGCGAAGAGACCGAACCACCGGATCCGCGCTCCCGGCACGGGGCGGCCTTCGACGTCGCGCACCGTGCCCACCATCGATCGAGCTGGCTGCAGCGTGATCGTCGCGTCCGTGTCCGGGAGGACCCCTTCACGGGCCGCAGGCGTGAAGCCCGGTGCCTCGACCCGCAGGACGAAGAACGGAGCCCGACCCGCCAGCGGGACGGAGAAACTGCCATCCTCGCCGGTCTCCACGGCGCGCGCCGATCCCGCCTGCCCGCCGGGGCCGGGCACGTCCAGCACCTCGACGAGGTCGTCCGGGAGCGAGGCCACCCGCGCGCCCGCCACCGGCAGCCCACGTTGGTCGACCACGCGACCGGTCGCCCGCGGGCCCTCGACGGGCGCGGGGCCGCTCGCGGTCGAAGGCACGGGAGCCGCCCTCCCCACCGGGTAAGGCCGCTCCGCGCGCCGGCCCGGCGCGTCCCCCGTCGGGGCGGCGGCGGACGCCCGGGCCACCCACGGGGGCACCGTCTCCACCTGGGAACGCCAGACGACCACGGCTCCGACCAGGACCACTCCGGCCAGCCCGACCTTGGCGCCGGTCTTCATGAGCATTCCCTTCAGGAGAGCAGCGACAACGGCCGCCGTGCCTTCCGGGGCGGCGAGCGGCAGGATCGCCCAGCGCCAGTCCTCCCGGACACAGGTCTCGTCCAGCCTCCGGCGCGCGCGCTCGAGGCCGCGCTTGATCCTCGTCTTCACGGTCTCGACCGGGACGGCCTGTCGCCGCGCGATCTCGCGCGGCGGGAGCCCCTCGTAGAAGCGAAGGAGGAGCGTCGAACGATAGGGCTCGGGCAGGCCGAACACCGCATCGACCACCCGCCGCCTCACGGCCTCTCGCTCCAAGATCGTCTCCGCGCCGGCGACCGTGCCGGGACCGACCGCCTCCCGTTCCCGACGCTGGCGTCGGACCTCGCGCCGCGCCAGGGTGCGGGCGAGGTTCCGTGCCACCGTGGCCAGCCAGCCCCGGAGTCCCCGGGCATCGACCGGAGGGCGCCGCAGCACCGCGAGCCAGGTCTCCTGCTCCACGTCCTCCGCCCCGTGGACTTCGGAGAGGAGGCTCCGCGTCAACGCGCGTACGAACGAGCGCTGGGCCAGGAGCGCCGGCACGTCGAGCGGACTGCTGGTCTCGGCCATGTCTGCAAGGAGGATCGCCACGGAGCCGGAATCGGGTTCAGCCGGAGAGAGCCCACGCGCGGCCGGTCCGGTTGAAGCGCCCCCCGACCCGCGCTAACTAAACTAAACTAAACTAAGAGGCTAACGCGCGCCGGGCACCCCCTCCCCGGCACGCCTTCTATTGATAATGGAGCCCATGAACCCGAGCGACCCGGTCCGCGACGCCTATCGCCGGTGGGGCTATCTCGAGGCCGACCTCGATTCCCTGGGGCGCCTGCCACAACTCCAGCACCCCGAGCTCCCCCGCGACACACCCGAGGCCCAGGAGGCGCGGCGCCTCTACTGCGGCACGCTCGCCGCCGAGTTCATGCACCTCCCCGACCCCGCCTGCCGCGCCTGGGTCAGCAAGCGGATGGAAGAGCCCCCGCCCGAGCCCGACCGCGCGTGGCTCCTCGCCCTCCTCGCCCGCGCGGAGCTGTTCGAGCAGAGCCTCCAGCACCGCTACGTCGGCACCAAGCGCTTCTCGATCGAGGGGATCGCCGCCCTCGTCCCGCTGCTCGCCGAGACCGCCGAGGCCTGCGCCGAGGCGGGCGCCGAGGAGATCATCCTCGGCACCGCCCACCGCGGCCGCCTCAACCTCATGGCGAACTTCGCGGGCGTCCCCATCGAGAGTATCCTCGCCCGCTTCGAGGACGTCGATCCCGAGAGCGTCCTCGGCGGAGGCGACGTCGTCTACCACCTCGGCGCATCCGGCGCCTTCCGCACCCGCTCCGGCCGCGAGCTGCTCGTCGAGCTGGCCCCGAACCCGAGCCACCTCGAGGCGGTCGATCCCGTCGTGCTCGGCCGCGCCCGCGCGCGCCAGACGCATCGCGCGGACCAGCGCCGCCGCACGGTCGTCCCGATCCTCCTCCACGGCGACGCCGCCTTCGCCGGCCAGGGGGTCGCGTCCGAGACTCTCAACTTCGAGAGCCTCGCCGGCTATTCCGCCGGCGGGACCATCCACGTGATCGTGAACAACCTGATCGGCTTCACCACCCCTCCCGCCGCCCTCCACTCCTCACGCTTCGCCTCCGACGCCGCCCGGCGCCTGCACGTCCCGATCTTCCACGTCCATGCCGCCGACCCGGAAGCGGCGATCCGCGCCGGCCGGATCGCCGCGGAGTTCCGCGCCGCGTTCGGCGGCGACGTCGTCGTCGATCTGATCGGCCATCGCCGCTGGGGACACAGTGAGGTCGACGACCCGAGCCTGACCCAGCCCGTCCTCTACCGGAAGATCGAGCAGCTTCCTCCGCTCTGGATCGCCTACGCCGAGACGCTCAAGACGAGCGCCCAGATCCGCGCCGGGCTGGAGTCGCGGACGGTAGCGGAGTTCGACGCGGCCCAGGAGCAGGCCCGGCGGATGGAGCGCCGCCCTCCCCTCCTCCGCCCCTCCGCCCGCTGGACCGGCTTCCACGGTGGCCCGTACCGGGCGGAGCTGGAGGTCGAGACCGGCACGGAGGCCCGGACCCTGACCGAGATCGCGGAACGGATCGCCTCTGTCCCCGAGGGGTTCACCCTCCACCCGAAGGTGGCGAAGGGACTCGAGGCGCGGCGGAACATGGGCCGGGGCGCGACGCCGGTGGACTGGGGGATGGCCGAGGCGCTGGCCTTCGGAGCGCTTCTCCGCCAGCGGGTCCCGGTCCGCCTCAGCGGCCAGGACTCGCGGCGCGGGACCTTCAATCAGCGGCACGCGGTTCTCTTCGACGCGAGCACCGAGTCCGAATACGTGCCGCTCGCGCACCTGTCCGAGGACCAGGCGCCCTTCGAGGCCTGGGACTCCCCGCTGAGCGAGGCCGGCGTCCTGGGCTTCGACTACGGCTGGAGCCTGGAGGCGCCCAATGCGCTCGTGTGCTGGGAGGCCCAGTTCGGCGACTTCGCCAACGGCGCGCAGATCGTGATCGACCAGTTCATCGCGGCGGGCGAGGACAAGTGGGGACTTCTCTCCGGCCTGACCCTGCTCCTCCCGCACGGCTACGAGGGGCAGGGTCCCGAGCACTCGAGCGCCCGCCTCGAGCGCTTCCTGCAACTGGCCGCGGAGGACCAGATGCAGGTCTGCCAGCCGACCACCGCGGCGCAGTACTTCCACCTGCTGCGCCGCCAGGCGCTCCGGAAGTGGCGAAAGCCCCTGGTGGTGATGACGCCCAAGAGCCTGCTTCGCAACCCGGATGCCGCCTCGCCGCTCCTCGACCTCTCCCGGGGCCGCTGGCGCCCGGTGATCGGCGACGACGGCCTCGACGGGGCGCGGCAGGTCCTGGTCGGCACCGGGAAGATCGTCCACGAGCTCCGAGCGGAGCGCGCGCGTCGCCAGGACTCCGCGACCGCGATCGTCGCGCTCGAGCAGCTCTTCCCGTTCCCGGAAGCGGAGCTCCGCGCGGCCCTCGACCGCCACCCACAAGCCCGCCGGATCGCCTGGATCCAGGAGGAGCCCGCCAACCAGGGCGCACTCTCGTTCGTGCTCCGGCGCCTCGAGCGCCTGGCCCGAGGCCGCTTCATCACGTCGGTGAAGCGCGCGGCCAGCGCCAGCCCCGCCACCGGCTCCCGAAGGGCCCATCGGATCGAACAGGAGACGCTGCTCGCGCTCGCCTTCGGCCCCGACGGGCCGGGCGCCGCGCGACCGGGAGAGGCCGGCGAGGAGGCCGCCCTGGCTTGATCGTCCCCAACGTTCTGATACCGTGGTTCCGGCTCGCTGGCAGGCAGGGGAGGATCGGTCCGCCCATCGAGGAACCGCCATGTCCCTACGTACGCTGCTCGTGCTCGTGGCCCTCCTCCCCGCGCTCGCTCTCGCCGGCGCCTCGTCGGCGACCAAGACGGTGGGCGAACCCGGCGGGTTCTCCTCCTGCGGGACCGGCCACCCCCCTACCCTCTGCGACGGGGTCACCGAGGCGCGCGCCCGCCTGGAGTTCACCTACTTCGACGAGACGAGCACGCTCGCGGTCCGCGTCACCAACATCTCCCCTGTGATCCGCGGCGTGCCGAACCCGGTGCTCACGAAGTTCTGGTTCAATGTCCCTCCGCTCGGGATCACGAACCTGACCCAGATCAGCCAGTTCGGGCCCGCAGGCGTGATCCCCGCGTGGAACGTCCAGTTCGACCCCAACATCTTCTCGGCCCCCAATCCCGTGGGCGCGCCTCCCTTCGGTGCCTTCAACGCGCAGATGTCCAACCCCAAGGGGTTCCGCCAGGCCATCGCCAACGCCGAGGCGGACACGCTGGGGATCCCCCGCGAGGAGGCGCTCATCGGCCCGGTCACGTTCCTCTTCCTGGTCAGCCACGAGCCCGGCTCGTCGCTCACGGCCTCGTCCTTCGTCGAGAACGTCTCGCAGGAGTCCCAGGGGCCGAACCAGGTCAACAACGCCGGGCTCTTCGTGGCCGGAGGACCGGGGCTCTCGACCGGCACGTTGTCGAACCTCCCCCTGTGCGTGCCCGTGGCCTACATGGTCGGCTCCCCGCACATCGGCTCGTTCATCCAGTTCGTGCTCTCAGGTCCTCCGGGGTGCACGGGCTGGCTGGTGGTCTCGACGGATCCCGGCCCCCTCGTCTTCGACGTCCCCGGCCAGGGACTGCTCGAGCTCCCGGTCGGCCTGCCCTTCGGGGTCATGATCCCGAACACGACCATCCCACGCGGGGAGCTGGTCACCCGGACCTTCCAGATCCCCGAGGAGCCGGCGCTGGTACGCCTCTTCATCTTCGGGGCGGCAGTGCTGGTCGATCCGACCGGGCGCATCGGAGTCTCCCCCCAGTTCCGCTTCCGCCTCCTGTCGTAGGAACCGGTCCGCAGGGGTGAAGATCGCAGGCCCGGACCAACCTCGGGAACGCGCACCTCCGCCGTGTGCCCATCGCCGCGCGCTGGACCTGCTCGAGCGCGCGCTCGTCGAGCTGGAGGCGCTCGGGGACCGGCGCGGCGCCCCAACCGCGCGGCTGGCGCAGGGGAACGCGCTGCTCCTCCTCATCGCCACCGCGTACCCCTGGCTCGCGCTCCTCTCGGAGCCGGAGCTCGACGACCGCGACGAGGCGGCTGCGCTCTACGACGCGCTCCTCCGTCCGCTCGAGGGACCGCTCGCGGGAGCGACCCGCCTCCTGGTCTCCCCCGATGGCGGGCTCTCGTTCCTCCCCTTCGAGGCCCTCCTCCGGGCCGCACCCGACCGGACCGAGCGCGCGATCGAGCTGGGAGATCGCCCGCGTCCCGTCCGCCACCACCCTGGCCGCGCTGACCCACGACGCCGCCGGCGCTCCGGCCGGCCGCGGCGGCTCCTTCTCCGCCGGCTCGCCGCGGGTGATCATCTTCCTCTGGAGCGTGGACGACGAGAGCGCGCGGGCCTTCATGGTCGTCTTCTACCGGAAGATGGTCGGGGAGGGCCTGGCGGCCGGCGCGGCGCTGCGGGCCGTGCAGCGCGAGCGCCTCCGGGCCCCGGCCCGGAGGCGCACCCCCATCACTGGGCGCCCTTCGCGCTCTGGGGACTTCCTTGATCGATCGAAGGCCGTAGCTTCCGGTCGCCGCACCGTGGTAGCGTTCGCCTCCCAAACGACGACCAATGGGTGCGAGGTGAGGGCTGAGCCGTCGGGGATCCGCGCGCCAGGGCGTACCGCCGCCGCCCTGGCGCTCGTCTCCTTCGCGGCGCTCGGCTACGAGATCACGCTGACGCGCGTCTTCTCGTTCACGACCTGGTACCACTTCGTCTACCTGATCATCGGGATCGCGCTCCTGGGCTACGGCGCGGCGGGTTCCTTCCTGACCCTGCGCGGCCGCGCGGGCGGAGCGCTCCTGTCGGGCGCGACCGCGCTGTTCTCGCTCGGGGGGATCGCGGCGGTCCTCCTGCTCGGGCGGAGCGGCTTCGATCCGGCCAGCCTGTTCCTGGAGCCCGGACGGCAGATCGGCCGCCTGGTCCTGGACATCCTGATCCTCATCCCGCCGTTCCTCGGAGCGGGGACGGCCATCGGCGGGATCGTGGCCCGCCACGGATCCGACATCGGGCGGCTCTACTTCTGCGACCTCCTGGGGGCCGCCCTGGGCTGTCTGGCGACCCCCTTCCTCCTGGGCTTCCTGGGCGCGCCCGCGCTCGCGGGGCTCCTCGCGCTGGCGGCCGCCGCGGCGGGATTCCTGCTCACGGAGCGGCCCCGGCACGTGCTCGCCCCGGCGACCGCGACGCTCCTCTCCGTCATGTTCCTCGGGCTGATCGCGATCCGGGGCGAACCGGAGTTCACGTTGCCGAAGACGAAGCCGCTCCAGCTCGTCCGCGACGCCGGAGTCCGGAGCGACTACCACCGCTGGAGCGCCCTGCCGCGCGTTGACGTCACCGAGTCGCGGAACATGCCGCTCTGGGGCTTCGGCGGCGCGCTCTCGCCGGGCATGACCGGCTGGCGGTGGGAGACGCGAGGCATCTTCCAGGACGGCAGCGCTCCGTCGGCGCTGCTCCGCCTCCACGACCGCTCGGAGGTCGGGAAGCTCCCGTTCCTGGGCGGCTACCTGCAAGGCGCCGCCTTCCGGCTCCGGCCGGCGGGAAGCGTGATGGTGATCGGCGTCGGAGGCGGGATCGACGTGCTCTTGGCGCTCCATCACGGGTGCCGCCGCGTAGTCGGTGTCGAGCTGAACCCCACGATGGCCACGCTCCTCACAGGTCGCTACCGCGACTACACGGGCGACATCTTCCGGGACCCGCGCGTGGAGCTGGTGACTTCGGAGGGGCGCCACTTCCTGAGCCTCACCCGGGAGCAGTTCGACGTGATCCAGCTCTCGGGCGTGGACACCTTCGCCGCGCTCTCCTCCGGCGCCTTCGCCCTCGCGGAGGCCTACCTCTACACGGTGGAGGCGCAGCTGGACTTCTTCGCCCGTCTCCGCCCCGGCGGGATCCTCTCCTACAGCCGGTTCGAGTTCGATCCGCCGCGCGAGACCATCCGCAACGTGTCCAACATGATCGAGGCGCTCCGGCGGCGTGGGATCGACGACGTCCGCGAGCGCTTCATCGTCGTCGCCGGCGGCGACGGCGCGGACTCGATGGTGAAACCCGACGGCTTCACGCGGGAGGAGCGCGAGGCCGCCCGCCGCTCGGCGCGCGAGCTGGGCTTCCGCCTCCTCTACGACCCGGACCAGGACGCGGGCGGCCCGTACGACCGGCTGATCCGCGCGGACGCGGCCGGGCGGAGGGACTTCCTGCGCGGCTATCGCTACGAGATCTCCCCGGTGACCGACGAGCGCCCGTTCTTCTTCCAGTACTTCAAGCCCGGGAACCTGTTCCAGCCCGGGACCAACTGGAGGCTGGACTGGCCCAACCTGGTCCCCACGGCGCTGCTCGCGCTCGTGATCTCGCTCGTGCTCCTGGGATTCCTCGCCGCGGTCCTCATCCTGGCGCCCGTGACGGCGCGCGCGACGGCCTTCGCGGGGGTGCGGCGCTCGGCGGTCTTCCTCTACTTCGCGGCGCTGGGGCTGGCGTTCCTGTTCGTGGAGATCGCGCTCATGCAGCGCCTCACGGTCTTCCTGGGGAACCCGACCTATTCGCTCTCCGTGGTCCTCTTCGCGCTGCTCTCGTCCTCGGCCGTGGGGAGCGGGCTCACGCGGAGGCTCGAGCGTCGCTGGACGCTCCTCGCGCTCCCCGCGGTCCTCGCCGTCTACCTGTTCGGGCTGGGCCCGGCCATCCGGGCGCTCTTGGGCTTCCCGCTCCCGGCGCGGATCGCGGCGACCGTCGCGATCCTCTTCCCGCTCGGATTCCTGCTGGGCACGGCGTTCCCGCTGGGCGTGCGCCGGGTCTCTGCGGTGGCGTCGGGGCTCGTCCCCTGGGCCTTCGCGGTGAACGCCTGCTTCACCGTGCTCGGGAGCGCGCTGACGGTGCTCTTGGCGCTGCTCCTGGGCTTCCGACTCCCACTCGCCGCCGCGGCGCTCCTCTACCTGTCGGCGGCCTGGGCCCTCCCCCGGTTCCAGGCGGGGGAGAGCCGGGGTCCCTGAGCATGGAGCAGACCCGGCGGCAGGCGATCGCGGAGCGGCTGCGCGAGGGGCCGGCGACCATCGACGCGCTGTCCCGCGACCTGCGCCTCCCCTGGACCGACGTGATCGACCACCTCGAGCACCTGCGCGCCTCCATCCGTCCGCCCGAGACCTTCCACGTGGAGCCTCCCGCGTGCCTCAAGTGCGGCTTCGAGTTCACCGATCGCAAGCGGCTCTCGCGCCCGTCGCGGTGCCCGGAGTGCCGCGGGGAGCGGATCGCTCCCGCGCAGTTCTCGATCCGGTAGGAAGAGGGGTCAGGACCCGCGGCGGGTCCTGACCCCTTGGGTGGGCCTACGGCTGGCAGACGCAGGGAGTGCCCGCGATCTCGAGCACGTTGGTCAGGGAGAAGAGCCCGTTCGCCGCGCTCGTGTCGAGCATCACGCCCTGGAGCGTGTAGGAGAACGGCATCGCCGGAGGCAGGAGGATCGTCTGCCAGTTCCGGGTCGCCGCCGGGCCGGGGAGGAGCGCCGCTCCGGGCACCGAGGAGATCAGCGGGATCGGCACCACGTTCGAACCGCCGCCGGTGCCGCTGAAGAAGGTGCCCCGGAGCGGGAAGGCGCCGAGTCCGAGCGAGGTGCTCCCGAAGAACCACTCGCACGCGTCCGCCGCCAGCGGCGCCCCGCACAGCTCGCCCGTGTTCGGCCGGCCGACCACCGCGTAGACGATGTAGTGGGTCGGGACCGACCCGAACACCGGCCCGCGGAGCTGGAGGTTGACCGGGCCCGAGGGGACGGAGCAGTACCCCGAGGAGGGTCCCGCCGTGAGGGCGGTCTGCTGGACCATCCCGCCCACGTTCCCGTTCCGGACCGACTGCACGAGGTCGTTCACCACCCGCGGGCTGCGCTCCAGGATCCGCGTGCGGGTGTGGAACCGCACGACCCCGCCGGCGGGCACGCCCGGGAACCGGACGCCGATCGCCATGCTCACGTCGAAGGGCGACTCCGGCGGGCAGACCAGGCGGTCGCCCGTGTCGTTCTGGAGGAAGCGCGTCAGCGCCGCGCAGCCGTTCGCGGTCACCGCGTCCCGGACGACCGGATGCGGGCGGGACTCGTAGCCGCAGGGCATGACCGGCATCCCGCCGGCGTCGCGCCCCTCGGCCGTGATCGCCACCACCGGCCGGGTCGTGTCGCAGTTCAGACCTCCGGTCTGGTCGTAGGCGAAGATCATGTGCTGATTGGAGGCCCCGTCGTAGTACTGGTCGGTCACGCCGACGCCGTCGTCGAAGATCGTGCCCCAGACGTCCGGGTCGAGGTAGCGGATCATCTGGAGCTCCTGCGGCGCGCCGGTCTGGTTGGTGATCTCGTAGACCTGCTGAAGCGTGCTCCCGTCCCGGTCGACGGGACGGAGCGTCTGGGTGAGGCGGAACTGGAACCCCGAGAGGTTCCAGGTGGAGACGTTGCCCGCCGCAATCGGGATCGGGGACAACGGCTGGACCCCGGCGAGCGGCGTGGTCAGGAGCCACTGGCTGAAGCCCAGGGTCGGGGCGCGGAACATCGTGGCCGAGTGGAAGGCCGTGCCGCGGGGACCGTTCGCGCCGAGGTCGTCGTACATCAGATTCCGCGAGGAGAGGCTGCCGTAGCTGCCGTAGCCGTCCACGGTGACGTTGATCGAGCCGTTCCCCGGACCATTGGTCAGGGTCGCGGTCGTGTTCGTCGGCCCCGCGCCGCAGTTCGCCGGGAGGTTGGCCGGGATCGGGAACGAGTGGCGCTGCGCCGCCGCCTTGATGTCCGCGCAGTCCGGGGTGCCGTTGGTCAGGTTGGCGTCATTGTCGTCGAACACGAACACGTTGGCGATCGCGGCCGGCTCGTTGGCCGGATTCGAGCCGTACTGCCCGAGCACGATCCGCTCGGCGATCTCGATTCCGAGCGCGCTCCCCCGGCGGGCCTGGAGGTTGTCCCAGAGGTCCATCGTGAAGCCGGCCCAGGCCTCGCCCTGGCAGTGGACCGAGGCGCCGCAGGCCGGGTCGTTGTACTGCCGGTTGTTCGAGCCGCCGCCCGCGCGGTAATCGCGGACCACGCCGCCGTTCGTCCTGAAGTTGCGGCCCATGACGCGTTGCCGGGTGAGATACATGCCCACGTTGTCCCCGATCCCCTCCGAGAAGCCGCCCGGGTTGGTGGAACCGTGGAACCAGTTGTGGAACGCGTGGCCGTACTCGTGGCCGACCACGTCGGCGTGGTGGCCCGTGTTGTTGCAGTTGTTGGCCGCCGTGTAGAAACGGAGCCGGTCCCCGAGGAAGTGGGCGTTGCAGCTGTCCGCCAGGCTGTTGACCTCGACCCGGAGGGCGCCGAGGCCGTTGAAGCTCGGGATACGCCGCCGGAGCATCCAGCGCGACCTGTTCGTCCAGTAGTAGGCCGTGGACTCGGCCGTGTCGTACTGGTTCGCGTTGGTGGGATAGAAGTGGTAGTAGAGGTTCGTCCCGGGGGTGTTCACGATCTGGCGCCAGATCAGGTTCCCGCGCCCGGACGGATCCATGTCGAACACCTCGGCCCACTCCCCGCGGAACCGGCCGGAGAGCGTGAGGGGCGCCACGCCGTTGTAGTTCAGATAGAACATGCCCCGCTCGTCGCTATAGGTGTCCTGGAGGTTCTCGACCACCCAGATGTACATCGAGGGCACGCCCTGGATGGTGAACGAGCTGCCGGGATACTCGAGCACGCCGGCCACGACCTGGCCGCCCACGTCCACGCTCCGGGCCTCGTCGCGCCGCTCGATCAGCACGCCGGTCGCGGCGTCGTGGATCAGCCGCCAGTCGTGGCTTTCGGTCCGCATCCGGACCTCGCGCGCCAGGAAGCGCCCCTCGGGGCGGACGGCGACGTAGGAGCGGACGTCCACGCTCCGGAGGCCGGGCTCGGGGAGCCCGCGGGTCGCGACGATCCGGGCCTCGTCCTCGTCCAGCACCGACTCCGCGGGGACCTCGAGGTCGCGCACGGCGTCCGAGCCGAGGAGCGCCACCCGGCCGATGGTCCCGTTGATGATGAACTTGACCATCGCGAGGTGCTCGAAGCTCCCGCCGGGCCCCTGGTGCCAGACGTCGAGGCCGCGCCAGGTCTGCTTGAAGCTGATGGTCACGATCTCCTGGCCCCACGGGTTCTCGACGCTCACCGCACGCTCGAGCACGAACTCGGACGGGTCGGTCACGCCGAGCACGCCGGCCAGCTCCTCCATCAGCGCGCGCGCGCGCGCGATGCCGTCCTCGTCGGCGGCGATCTTCCGCCCGAGGTCGATCCCCGGGCCGGCCAGCATGCCGGGCGTCCCGGTGGCCGGATCGACGTAGAGGGACCAGCCGGCTCCGTAGCGGGCCTCGAAGCCGGCCCAGGCCTCGCCGCGGGATGTTCCGTCGAGCGCCACCCAGCCGCCCGTCGGGGGCGGCGCCGTGCCCACGAGCGGGCCCGTCTTGTCCTGGGCGCGGACGGGTGAGAGGGGGATCGCCAGCGCCAGGAGGGCGATGGCGAGCCGGAACGAGCGGGAGGTCGGACGCGCATGGGGGGATCGCATGGGAGCCTCCTGTTTCCGCCGGACTCGGCGGGTGTGTGTCAGGGAGGCCAACCACTGGCCTCCGGGAGATCGGTCCCCCGGGGCGCGGAGTCCTTACAGGAAAAAGCGATCAGGTCCCGCCGCGGGACCTGACCCCTTGGGGAGCCAGGGGCTTCGCGGCGGCGGCGGGAGGCCGCGGGCGGAAGATCGCGAACCGTCCCAGGCGGAGCCGCTGGAGCAGGAACTGGGCCAGCACCAGCAGCGTGCCGATCCCGTAGTGCAGGCTTCGGAGGAAGCCGATGCTGCTCGACTCCCTCTCGTAGCGGCACGGGACCGGCGCGTCCCCCATGCGGAACCCGAACCAGGCCACCTGCGCCAGGAACTGGGAGTCGAAGACGAAGCCGTCGGCGTTCGCGTGATACGGGATGGTCTCGAGCACCGCTCGCGCATAGACCCGGAAGCCGGAGTGGCCGTCCCCCAGGTTCTGGCCCAGGACCACGTTCTCGATCAGCGTGAGCATCCGGTTCGAGAGGTACTTCCAGACCGGCATCCCGCCGCGGAGCGTCTCCCGGCGGGTCCGCACCCGGCACCCGAGCATGACGTCGCAGGTACCGGACGCCACGAACCCGGTGAAGCACGGGACCAGCCGGCTGTCGTACTGGTCGTCCGGGTGGAGCATGAGCACGATGTCCGCGCCGCGGGCGAGCGCCTGGTCGTAGCAGGTCTTCTGGTTGGCGCCGTAGCCGCGGTTCCGCTCGTGCACGATCACGGTCAGCCCGAGCGCGCGCGCCACCTCCACCGTGCGGTCCCGCGACGCGTCGTCCACCAGGATGACCTCGTCCACGGCGCCCGCGGGGAGGCCGCGCACCGTGCGCTCCAGCGTGGCCTCCGCGTTGTAGGCGGGCATCACGGCCACGATCCGGAGCTTCCTGGTCTCGGCGGCCCCCATGGGAGGGGCGATTCTATCGGCCGCCCGCGCCGGGCACGACGCCCGGGAAGGCGTAGAGCCGCGCGCCGGACGGGCCCCGTCCGACCAGCTCCATCTGGGTCTCGAGGTAGGACTCCACCGCGGGGACGCTGCGCGCCGTCGGGAAGACCGCGACGAGCGCGCCGGGCGGGCGGGTGGCGACGAGGTCGAGGGTCCGGAGCGCGCGACCCCCGAGGAGCGCGGGCGTCCCCATCACGAGGTGCAGGTCCCAGCCGTACGGCACGGCCGCCGGGCCGGGCGCCGCCGCCATCCGGTCGCGGACCCAACGGAGCCCTTCGAGGTACGTCTCGAGCCCTTCGCGCGTGCCCGCCCGGAAGCGGTAGACCTGGAGCAGCGCCTCCCCTCCCACCGACACCGTGTGCTCGGGGCGCGCGTGGTCCAGGAGCCAGAACGCCGTGGTGTCGAAGTGCGACTCGCGGAGGAGGACCAGCACCCAGAGGTCCTCCGGGAGCGGCCCCTCGACCAGCTCGCCGAGCGGGATCAGGCGGACCTCCGGCTCGAGGTGCATCCGCGCGGTCGCGATCGGAGCCGCGTCGAAGAGCGGCACCAGGAGCCGCGCGCCCGGCGCCGCCGCGTCCCGGACGTGGCGCATCCCCTCGCGGAGCGACGCGCCCCAGTAGTCGGTCGGCGTGGAGAACTTCCGCTCGCGCGCGCCCCGGAGCCCCCCCACGAGGAAGTTGAAGTAGGTCATCCCGTAGGGATACGCGCGCGCCACGGCCCTGGCTCCCGGGATCGCGACGAGGCCGAGCACGATGGCCGCGGCCACGGAAGGGCGGAGCCGGCGCCCGAGCGTCTCCGCGAGACGCGCCGCCGCCGCGCCGCCGAGGAGGGCGGCCGGGACCAGGAACTCCTCGAAGTGCCGGATGCCGTCGTAGTTCTCCATGCGCGGCGCCGAGACCCGGAGGATCGGGATCGCGAGCCAGAGGAGGAGGAGCAGGCGCAGCATCGGCTCCGGCGGACGGCGGGTCCAGGGGAGGAGCGCGCCGAGGACCGTGGCCGCCAGGAACGCGGGCGGGATGGTGGTCACCGCCTCGAGCAGCGGCTCCACGGTCCAGCCGCCGCGTCGGCCGGCGCCGACCTGCGTGAGGCAGCGGGCGACCTCGAGGAGGCGCGGCACGGTGTCGGTCCACATGCGGGGCCAGACCGCGAGCATTGCCGCGAACGAGACCGCGGGGGCGGCCAGGTGGGCCAGCACGAAGCCGCGCGGCGGCCGCGCGCGCGCGCGGAGGAGCACGGCCGCGAGCCAGGGCCCGACGATCACGGGGACGAAAGCGACGTTGGGCTTGGTCGCCGCGCCGAGCCCGAGCAGCACGGCGGCGGCGAGCACTCCCCGGCCGTTCCACGCGGTGACGGCCCGGGCGTAGGCGAGCACGGTGGCGGTCAGGAAGAAGACCACCGGCACGTCCTTGGTGTCGTAGAGCGTGTCCGTGAAGAAGCGGGGATGGAGGAGGAGGAGCGCCGGGGCCGCGATCCCCGCGACCCATCCGAAGCGCCGCCCGGCGAAGAGCGAGAGCATCACGACCAGCCCGGCGCCGAGGAGGACGGAGGCGGCGTGGTGCGCGTCCACGGGGTCGAGCCAGCGGAGCCGCCGCCAGAAGACCTCGCAGGTGAGCGCGGAGAGCATGCCGCCGAGGGGCGTGTACATCGGCCGCTCGCGCCAGAACGGCGAGGACGTCCAGAAATCCGGGTGCCCCGGGTCGGCGTCCAGGAGCGGGACGGGCCGGGTCAGCTCGAGGAAGGCCGGGTCGAACGATATCAGGTACTGGAAGCAGCGCTCGGCGATCAGGAGATCGCCGGTCGCCTCGTCCACGTTGATGCCGAGGCGCGGGAGCGCGCGGAACGCGAGCGTCAGGTAGAGCGCGGCCAGCGCCAGCGCGAGCCCCCAGCGCCCGGCCCGCCGCGACGGGGACTCCTCGAAAAGCGCCGGCCCCGTCATGAGCGCGTTTCCATCGCCGAGGGCGGCGGATTCTAACAGGCTCTCCCCCGGCTGGACGCGCCGGGGCCCGCCCCGTATAACGCCGCCGGCGATGGACCAGCGGCAGATCGAGCGGCGTCGGGCGCGGGCGCGCGCGGGGGGCTTCCAGATCGCGAACCTCCTCGGCGAGCCGGTCCACTCGCGCTTCGAGGTCCGCTCCCCCTCGGGTGCCGTCTACCACGTCGAGATCCGCGACCCCACCTCCTGGAACAACGGGTGCACCTGCCCCGACTTCCAGACCAACCTGCTCGGCACCTG
>Ga0187892_10006245_pt1 | contig 17887 bp, 16 predicted proteins | sample MA1701073metaG_FD_139345 | JGI IMG/M metagenome (GOLD analysis project Ga0187892, IMG submission 139345) | Bio-ooze microbial communities from a basaltic lava cave in the Kipuka Kanohina Cave System on the Island of Hawaii, USA - MA170107-3 metaG ... | reverse complement strand
GCCAGATTACCCCGGGTGGCACCACCGTTCGCACCAACACAGACGCCACCGAGATCGGTACCTATCACGACATGCACGACGTGAATGGGGCGGTGGACCATGAGTGGGGACGCTACGTCGTCGGATTGCAGAAAGGGGCGGATGGAACCTGGCGGCTCAGCTATGTGATGGCGTTCCCCGACTCGACCAAGGCTGACAAGAAGTAACCGCCGCTAGCGAATTCGCAGCACATCCTCCATCGGCCCGCCATCGCCGAGCCCGACGAGACGTTGGGCATCGGCGATGGCGCGCCGGATCCTCGGCCAACTGACCCGGGCCCGAGCCGCCTGCGGCCGCAACCACTCGTGACCATCGTGCTCCGCGCTGAGCCGAACCCTGGCATCCTTCCGGACCACGGCGGCAAAGACCGGCACGAGCACCACTTCGTTGGACGCATGCCGGTAGAATGATTCCACCCGGCTCAAGTTGTAGAGCTTTTCGGGGTCGAGGCCGGTTTCTTCCTGAAGCTCACGGAGCGCGGTGTCTATCGGCGTTTCTCCCGGATCGATGTGGGCGTGGACCGCCTCCCATGATCCGGGCGACCGGCCCTTGGCGCTGCGCCGGAGGCACAGCATCTCGAGTCCGTCCCCACTGCCTCGAAAGACCAAGACATCCACGTAGCCGATGCGGGTGTTCGGGGAGGCGGAAGTCACGATCAGACTTGCCGCCGGCTGAGGACGTTCTGCAAGCAAGCCGCCAGGGCTTTCGCCCGGAAGGGCTTGGTGAGAAAGTCGTCGGCTCCGAGCTCGAGGACGCGCACCTCGTTGTCCTCGTCGCCCTTCGCGGTGAGGACGATCACGGGAAGCTGTCGGGTCGCGGGATGGGACCTGAGCTGTGACAGCACCGTGTATCCGTTCACCCTGGGAAGATTGAGGTCCAGGATCACGATGTCCGGGGCATGGCGATCGACTTCCTCCAACGCTTCCGCTCCGTCCCGGGCCTCCACAACGGTGTAGCCCTGCCGCTCCAACAGGTCGCGCATCACCCGGCGGAGCTGGTCCTCGTCGTCCACCAGGAGCACCATCGCTCCCTTCCGGGTCACCTCGGTGCGAACCGGGGGCAGGTCGTCCAGAAGCTCGAACGCCGGTGAGAATTCGAGCACCGGCGCCGCGGCGGGTCCGCGCGGTCCGCCGGCTCCTTCGTTTCCGCTCCCGACTGCGCCCGGCGGGGTTCCCCGCGTGGGGGTGGGCCGCCCTTCCCGGGCCGGGCCGGGGGCCGATGCAGGATGGGAGCTGGTCTCGACGAGGTCCTCCCGGGGCGGTTCGGTTACGCGTAACAGCTCGTCGATCGAGGTTTCGCCCTGGAAGACGTGGCGTAACCCGCTGTCGAAGAGCATCTTCATGCCCGAGCCCCGGGCCGCCCCGGCGATCTGGTCGGCGGTCGCGCCCTTCCCGACCAGCCGCTCGAGCTCCTGCGTCATCACCAGGATCTCCAGAATCGCAAACCGGCCCCGGTAGCCGGTCTGGGCGCACTCTGGGCAGCCCACGGCCTGGAACAGGCGCTCCCGCATGCCCATCGGGACGTGCTTCAGCACCCGCGGAGGGAGCGGGTCGGTTTGGGGCGCCCGGCACTGGGTGCACAGCCGGCGGAGCAGGCGCTGGGCAATGATCCCTCGGAGCGCCGAGGCGACCTTGTACGACTCCATCCCCATGTCGACCAGCCGGGTGATGGTATTGGGGGCGTCGTTGGTGTGCAGGGTCGAGAGCACCAGATGGCCGGTCAGCGAGGCCTGGATCGCGATCTGCGCGGTTTCCATGTCTCGGATCTCACCGACCAGGACGACGTCGGGATCCTGCCGGAGAATCGACCGCAGTGCGGTGGCGAAGGTGAGGCCCGCCTTCTCGTGCACCTGCACCTGGACGATGTTGGAGCCCAGCCGGTATTCCACCGGGTCTTCCACCGTCACGATGTTCACCCTCTCGCCCTGCACCTGTCGCAGGGCCGCGTACAGCGTGGTGGTCTTCCCCGAGCCGGTCGGGCCGGTCACCAGGAGAATCCCTTCCTTGTTGTCGAGCAGCTCGCGGACCGTGCGCTGTTCTTCCTCGAGGAATCCCAGCGCATCCAGCGCGAGCACCGTGGTCCGGGTATTGAGAATCCGGATCACCGCTTTTTCCCCGAGCGACGCCGGGAGGGTGGAAACCCGGAGGTCGACGGGATTTCCGTTGACCGCCACCCGGCAGCGGCCGTCCTGGGGCCGGAGCCGGTCGGCGATGTCCATCCCCGACATGATCTTGATGCGGGAAATCAGCGGGACCCCGGCCGAGCGCGGGATCTTCATCACCTGCCGCAGCACGCCATCAATCCGATACCGCACGATGACGCCGCCCTCGGAGGGCTCGGCGTGAATGTCGCTGGCCCGGCAGGTGATCCCGTCGGCAATCAGGGTGTCGACCAGTTTGATGATCGGCCGGGCCTGAGCTTCCTCGGCACTCGCGCGATACTCCTCGGGCTCATCGCTGAGCTGGGTGACCTCGGCATCCTCGATCCCGGTGAGGAGCTTCGACACCACGTCCTCGGGCCGGTACATCTCGTCGAGCTTTTCCCGGATTCTCGAGGGAGAGAGTAACGAGAGGCGCACTTCGCGGCCGGTCGCGAAGGCGAGATCCTTCTCCGCTTCGATGTCGAAGGGATTGGCCGTCGCCACTTCGAGGTAAGAGTCCGTGGTTCGCAGAGGGAGGACCTGGAACTTCCGGGCGACCTGCTCCGGAACACTGAGGACGATCTTGGGGTCCATGATGCCGAGATCGGCCACCGGCATCCGGAATCGCGCCGACACGGCTTCCAGGATGCGGTCGTCGCCGAGCATCCGCCGCTCTACCAGGGATTCCCAGAGCGACCCGCCGTTTCCGGCGTCGCGGCGGAGCACCGCGATTTGCTCATCGGATACCAGCGATGTCACGGTCGGGACCAACCACTCGTCAGCGAAGGCCATGGTGCCGGAAATCTATAGTATCGGCCACCACTCCGGACTGAGATCCACGGTGAGCCTGAACCGCGCGCCCTCACCACGAAGCGGCCGGGCCAGCTCGAACCGAACCAGTCCGTGGATCAGCTCCGCCGCGACACCGATCACGGGCCGCGGCCCCTCGCTGCTCCGCCAATCGACCCCCTCGATTTCTCCTCCAGCCCATCCGATCCCGAACAAGGGAGCCAGCGTGGCGCGCCTGCCGGTCGTGGCGAACGGCCCCAAACCGACCTCGGGGACGGGGATGGGGAGACGCCATTCGAGCTGCAGCGCGGCGACCCGCCTGCCTCCATAGCCCCGGAATTGCTCCGAGGGCAGGGTCCCGCGGCCCCCGATGGCAAAACTGTGGGCTTTGGGAAGGTCCCTGGTCGCGATCCCCGTCACGGTGCGCAGCCGCAGGTGGCCCCAACCGGCCGGGACGCTGCCGTCAGACCGGAAGGTGGCACGCAGGTAGGTGGTTTCCCCGGTCCCCCCCTCCAGCCCGAAGGACGCCTTGAGGTCGGAGCGGTCGAGCGCCCCCCGCGCCGCGAGTGACAGGCCGATCCGGCCGAGCAGGTAGGAGCCGCTTCCCAACGGCGGGTTAGGCTGGTATTCCCGACGGATCGGCGTGGCGGTGGTCTCGACCGAGCTGGTGCGCTCGTACCGGGCCGCCAGATCCAGGGTCCAGCGCGGGTGCAGCCGTCGCCGGTAACCCAGCCCGACTTCTTCGCCGAGCAGATAGCTGCCCAGGTCGATCCCGGACTCCTGGGCCAGGAACGAATTGATGACTCCGCTCACGACCGGTTCGTCGCCGATGTCCCGGATCGTCCGCCGGGCATCCACGCTCCAGTAGTTGTTACCGCGGGTTAGGCCCGCACCCAGGCTGGCGGTCAGCCGGTGATCCGACAGACCATACCCGATCGCCCCCCGGCCGTCCCAGCCGCCGTTGAAGCGGTACCCGAGGGCAAAGCCGATCGCGAGACCCTGCACCCGGTTCACCCGGACCAGTTCGCTCACCGCAGGGGTTCCAAATCGCCTCCGGGGAAGCCCCTCGAGCACCTGGAGGGACAGGAGGTTCTGGGCCCGGGACTTGAGCTCGTCGAATTCGCGGCGGTCGAACGGCCGCGCCGCCTCGGCCGCGGCCCGGAGCGGGGTGGTCCACTGCCCGGTGTCCGGTTGCGGCTGGAACAGGCCCCCGTACTCCGGCGCGTTGACCAGGCCGGGAGGAAACGGGGCCGTGAAGTCGTAGTCGCCGACCTCCCACCGGCCCTTGATGATGGTCCGAAACGGGAAATCGAACTCGGCGAGACGGCGGCGAATCTCGATTTGCTGCGCGTACGGCAGCCACCAGGTGCCTTCGAAGAGCGACTGTTCCAGCACGACACTGATGTCTTCGACCTCGCGATCGCGATACGCCGCCGGGGTGAAGCTGAAGTCGAATCGGACCAGGGCAGCGGACCGCCGTTCCAGGTACATGGTCCCCACGACCAGCGGACGGCCCATGTCCCGGGGACGGATCTGGACCGCCAGCACCTCGAGGACTCCGCGAACGGTCCGGAGCTCCAGCGTGTCGAGGATCGCGTAGTCGTACTCCGGCAGGCCCTCGACCGACAGCGGGTGGACGGCGTCCCGGACCTCGTCGCCGTCGCCGATCCGGATCCGATTGCCGAAATTGTTGGTCACAATGCCGAGGTGATCCCGGTGATAACCGGTGCCGATGGGGAGGAAATTCTGGTCCCGCCAGCGGACGATGCGTTGCTTGCTGTGGTTCGGCGCGAGCCAATACACTTCCACCTCCAGCTCGTCCACCTTGGCGAGCCGGGGAGGATCGGGAAAGCCGACCCCGGATTGCAGCAGGTAAAACACGAAACCATGGGCGTGACTGCGGTAGGACTGAAGCGACGAGTCGGGGGTGGAGGTCTCACGGACCAGAATCGCCCGGCGAATCAGCGGAGCGACCTCACGGTCGTTCCAGCTCTGGGCGGAGCCCGGGGCCGGCAGGAGCAGCAGCAACCCTGCACACCCACCCGCGAGCACGGAACATACCGAACGGCGAGGACGCATCAGTGGGGTGCAATAAGCCCACGCCGCGCGGCGGGAGCAAGCGTGGCGATTCTGCTCCTGTCCTGCGGGCCAGCTCCTCAATCGAGCGCGCATCCCCCCGGGACCGACATCTCCGCCACCCTGCCGCTCTCCCAGGTCTTCATCCTCGAAGCGGCAGGCGCGATGCCGGACGACACCTCGCTGTCCGTCGCTTCCGGCCAGCGTCGGGTCGTGGTGCTCCGGCGGTCGGCACCTGACTTCGGCCTGTTTGCCACGCTCGAATTCGGCGATTCGAGCCTTCGCTCACCGCGCGGCTCGGATTCGGCCCGGGTGATGATCCACCCGCTGCCGGGCGAGTATGCCATCGATCTCGAGGTGGCCGGGACGATCGGGAACGGCGCCTCGGTCGTGTTCAGCTACGGCTCCCATTTTGTCGCTCCGGCCGGAGCACGCCAGCGCTATGGGAGCGACCTCCACTTCGAACGCGAGCTCCGGGTCGGCCGTCTCGAAGACGGCAACCAGGTGCGCTTGCTGCCGACGTGGCGTCCCGGCACCGACATGGTGGGCGCCGAGCTGGTTGGGCCCGGGCCTGGACGCTACCTGGTCGTTGCGCCGCGCTGAGGTTCCCCACGGAGTTTTCAAGAAGGCCGGCGGTCGAAGTGGTACTCCCATCCGGCCGCGTGCAGCAGCTCCAGGACCAGGCGTACCGGGAGTCCCATCACCGAGAAGAAATCGCCCTCGATGCGTTCCACCAGCGCCGCTCCGAACCCCTGAATCCCGTACGCGCCGGCCTTGTCGAGCGGCTCGCCCGTCGCCACGTACGAGCGGAGCAAGGCCGAATCCGCCGGCCGAAAGAAGACCGCCGTCGTATCGGATGCCTGGTATTCACGACCATGCGCGACCAGACAGATCGCGGTGACCACCTCGTGCCTGCGTCCCTGCAACTCCTCGAGCATGCGCAGCGCGTCCTCCGCATCGGTGGGCTTCTCGAGCACCCGGTCGCCCAGCACCACGATCGTATCGGCTCCCAGCACAAACGCTCCAGGCACCGCCCGCGCCTTGTCCCGTGCCAGCCGGCGGGCATACGCAGCCGGTGTTTCGCGGGGCAGGCGAATCTCCTGCACCTCGGCGTGGGCTACGAGGTGCGGGATTCCCAGCATGTCGAGGAGCTGGTGGCGCCGCGGAGATCGAGAGGCGAGCACCAGCGGTTGGGGGGGGGAAGTCAGGCCGAACGCTCCAGGATCAGGGTCACCGGACCGTCGTTGTGGATCTCGATTTCCATCATCGCGCCGAACTCGCCGGTCTCGACCGCGATGCCCCGGCTCCGCAACTCGGCGCAGAACTGCTCGTACAGGGGAATCGCCACGTCCGGAGCGGCGGCATCGATGAACGAGGGCCGACGGCCCTTCCCGGCGTCACCATAGAGCGTGAACTGACTCACGACCAGGATTGCGCCGCCGACGTCGGCGAGAGAAAGGTTCATTTTTCCGGCGGCGTCGCCGAACACCCGGAGCCCGGCGACCTTATCCGCCATCCAGACCACGTGATCCGCGGAATCGCCGTGGGTGAAACCCACCAGGAGGCAGAACCCCCTCCCAATGCGGCCAACCACGTTGCCGGAGATGCGAACCGAGGCGCTGCTGACCCGCTGAAGTACGACGCGCATGCGCGCGAAACTATCGCCGAGAGCCGATAGCCGATAGCCGCTATTCCACCGTCACCGACTTGGCCAGGTTCCGGGGCTGGTCCACGTTGCAGCCCCGACGAACCGCGACGTAGTAGGCGAAGAGCTGGAGCGGCACCCCGGCGAGGATGGGGGTGAGCAGGTCGTGGGTCGGGGGGATCGGGAAGGACGCGTCGGCGCGCTGCGCGATTTCACAGTCTCCCTCGGTCACGATCGCGATGACGCGCCCGCCGCGCGCTTTCACCTCTTCCACATTGCTCGCAATCTTGCCGTGGACGCCGTCCCGCGGGGCGATGAATACGACCGGCATGTTCTCATCGATCAGGGCGATCGGCCCATGTTTCATCTCCGCGGCGGGATACCCTTCGGCGTGGATGTAGCTGATCTCCTTCAGCTTGAGGGCACCTTCGAGCGCCGCCGGGAAGTTCACCCCCCGTCCCAGATACAGCGCGTTATGGGCGCCGGCGAACTGCTCGGCCAGCTTCTCCACGTCGCTGGCGCGTGCCAGGACCTGGCGCATCTGGTCGGGCAGGGCTCGAAGCGCCTGGATGAGCTCCTGCCCCTGGGCAAGGCTGAACCCCCGGAGTCGTCCCATCTTGAGGGCCACCATCGCGAGCGCGGCCACCTGGCTGCTGAACGCCTTCGTGCTGGCCACCCCGATTTCGGGACCGGCTCGCAGGTAGAGACCGCCCTGTACTTCCCGCGCGATACTCGAGCCGACCACGTTCACCAGACCGATCACCGTCGCCCCGCGCCGCCTGGCCTCGCGGATGGCGGCCAGGGTGTCGGCGGTTTCACCGGATTGCGAGATCGCGATGACCAGCGCGGTCTCGTCCACAACCGGGTTCCGGTAGCGGAACTCCGACGCGTATTCGACCTCGCACGGAATCCGAGCCAACTCCTCGAACAGGTATTCGCCGATGAGACCGGCATGCCAGGACGTTCCGCAGGCGGTGATCACCACCCGGCTGCATTGCTTCAACTGTTCATCGGTCAGATTGAGCCCCCGAAGCCGGGCGCTCCCTTCCTCGTCCAGCAGATGCCCTCGAACGGTGTTGGTGAGACTCTCCGGTTGCTCGAAGATCTCCTTGAGCATGAAATGGGCGTACCCGCCCCGCTCGATCGTGGCCAGGTCCCATTCGATCTGGTTCACCGGCTTGTCGACGTGGTACTGACTGAGATTCCGGACCCGATAGCCGTCCCGATTGAGGACCGCCATTTCGCCGTCATCGAGGTAGACAACGCTGCGCGTGTGCTCCAGGATGGCGGATGCGTCCGACGCCACGAAGTACTCCCCTTCCCCCACGCCCACGAGGAGCGGGGACCCGTTGCGGGCCGCGATCAGGACGTTCGGCTCATCCGAGGAAATCACGCCGATGCCGTACGCTCCGGTCACATCACGGAGCGCCGAGGCCACGGCTTCCTCGAGATTGCCTTCGTAGTAGACCCCGATGAGGTGGGCAAGAACTTCGGTGTCGGTTTCCGACTTGAACTGATGGCCGCGCTTGAGCAATGCCTGGCGGATGGTGCCGGCGTTCTCGATGATCCCGTTGTGGATGACGGCGATTTTTCCGCTTTGATCGAGGTGCGGATGGGCATTCGGCGTCGTCGGTGCGCCGTGGGTGGCCCACCGGGTGTGCCCCATGCCGACGGTGCCTGCGGTCGGGGAGGCCCGAAGGTTCTCGATCAGCGCCGCGATCTTCCCTGCGGTCTTCTGAACTTTGATGCCGTTGCCGTTGATCACCGCAACACCGGCGGAGTCGTATCCCCGGTATTCCATGCGGCGAAGCCCCTCCAGGAGGATGGGAGAGGCCTGCTTAGGCCCAACGTAGCCGACGATACCACACATTGCGCGATCGACCTCGCTCCTAGAATAGCGCCCGGCACGCGTCCAGCAACCCGGTAGCGTCCTGCTCGGTCGGCCCCTCTGCGATCATCCGGATCACCGGCTCCGTGCCGGAGGGGCGCAAATGAACCCACCGGTCCTTCCAGGCCAGCCGGAGGCCGTCCCGCTCATCGGTTTGGGCCTCGGGGTAGCGCTTTTTCAGGCCGGCGTAGATTGGCCCTAAGTCTGCTCCCCGTTTGACTTTGGCTTTGACGATCCGATAGCGCGGAGCCGCCGAAACCAACCCTGAAATCGACCCTCCCTGGCGTGCCAAGTGTTGCAAGATCAAAGCCACCCCCAGGGGGGCATCCCGGCCAACGTGCAGCGCAGGGAGGATCACCCCGCCGTTGCCCTCGCCACCGATCAGGGCCCGTTGCTCGATGATCGCTCTGGCGACGTTTGACTCACCGACGGGCACACGGACAAACCGCGCGCCCCCATCCCGGGCAGCGTCCTCGACCACGAGGCTGGTTGAGAGATTGGCCACCACCACAGGGTCTGCCGGCCCGTCTGCCGGTCCGTCCAACACCGCTCTCACGGCCAGGGCCAGAGTGTAATCCTCCCCGAGCGGTGCCCCGAGCTCGTCCACCAGCGCCAACCGGTCCACATCGGGGTCTACGGCCATACCCAGGTGGGCTCCCGTCCTGCGCACCAGCTCGCCCAGCTCGCCGAGGTTTTCCGGAATGGGCTCGGGCTCACGGGGGAACCTGCCATCCGTTTCCAGGTTGATTCCGTGGACCTGGCAGCCGAGTCGCTCCAACAGGTGAGGGATGATCGCACCACCGGCCCCGCGAACGCAGTCGAGTGCGACCCGAAAACCGGCCCGGCGAACAACGTCCGGATCGACCCCCGGCAGGGCAACGATCGCATCCAGGTGTCTCCCGATGGCGCCCGGATCCACCCGGACCGAACCGATTCCGTTCCAGCCCTGCCGCTCCGGGCCGGTGGCGAACTCGGCCAGCGATCGCACCTCGGCAACCCCCGCCGCGTCGAGAAACACGCCGTCCGGACCGACCAGCTTGAGCGCGTTCCATTCGACCGGATTGTGACTCGCGGTGAGAATCAGGCCCGCCCCCGCGTGGTGATGCTCCACCGCAAGCTGCGCCGTCGGAGTCGGAACCAGCCCGATGTCGATCACCTCACATCCGACCGAGAGCAATCCCGCGGTCGCCGCATGCACGAACATCTCGCCGCTGGTGCGGGCATCGCGGCCGATGACCACGCGGGCGTTGCGGCCGGCAGCGGCCCTCGCGCCAAGGGCGGCAGCATAACGCGCGACGAGCTCGGGGGTGAGGTCGGTTCCGACGATCCCCCGAATGCCCGAGGCCGAGATGATGAGGGTGCTGGACATGCGCGCCCGATTCCTCCTAGACGGAGATCGGCAGTTTCCCCGGGTCGGGGAATGCCCGCTGAAAGGCGGCCACGACATCGCCGTCGAATTGCACCCCGGCGAAGCGCCGCAGCTCGTTCATGGCGTCTTCCGCGGTGCGGGGATTGCGATAGGAGCGTTCCGTGGTCATTGCATCGAACGCGTCCACCACCGCCACGATCCGCGCCGGGAGCGGGATCGTGACCCCCCGGAGCCGGTCGGGGAAGCCGCTGCCGTCGAGCCGCTCGTGATGGCTCCGGACGATTTGGAGCACGATCGGGTGTTCGCGGCGGAGGGGGGCGAGAATCTCCTCACCCTCCAGCACGTGCTTCTTCATTTCCTCGAATTCGAAGGGCGTGAGAGGACCGCGCTTGCGCAGCACTTCATCCCGGGTACCGATCTTCCCGATGTCATGCAGCTCACCGCCCAGGCGGATTTGCTCGAGCATGATCCCCGTGAACCCCAGCAGCGCGGCGGTTTTTGTGGCATAGCGGCTCACCCGCTGCGAGTGCCCGCGGGTGTATTCGTCTTTTTTTTCCAACATCCGGACCGCCATCTGAATCTGGCCCACTCCACGCTCCTTGCTCGCTGCAGAGCGCGCATCCGCGAAACGCTGCCGGCGATGGTGGCAGCTAACCTAATCGGACGCTAGGACACGTTACCAGGGTCGAGTAGATTCCGCCGATCAACCCCAGCAGAGCCGATAGCCTTCATGACCCGCCTGTCCTCCGACGATCAACGTCACGCGCTCGCGACCCGGGCTGTGCACGCCGGACAACGAGAGGATCCTCTGGCCGGCGCGGTGATGACGCCGATCTACCAGACCTCCACCTACCACCAGGAAGGGCTCGGAAAGCACAAGGGGTACGAGTATGCCCGAACCCAGAATCCAACCCGGGAAGCCCTGGAGCGGAACATCGCGTCGCTCGAGGGAGGTACCCACGGCTTCGCGTTCGGGTCCGGGCTGGCTGCGCTCGATGCGTTACTCAAGCTCTTCAAGCCGGGAGACCACGTCGTCTCCTCGAACAACCTGTACGGGGGCTCCCACCGGCTGATGACCCATGTGTTCGAGGGGTACGGCCTGCGATTCACGTTTGTGGATGCCCGAACGCCGGAAGCCGTCGAACACGCGCTGACCCCCGAGACCCGTCTGCTGTACTGCGAGACGCCGACCAACCCCATGATGTTCTTGACCGACCTGCGCGCCATGGCGGCGATCGCCGGCAAGCGGGGCCTGCTCGTCGCGGTGGACAACACGTTCGCCACCCCGGTTTTCCAGCGGCCGCTCGAGCTGGGGTGCCACGTGGTGCTCCATTCCACCACCAAATACCTCAACGGACACAGCGACATGGTGGGCGGCATCCTGGTCACCAACCGGGACGACGTCGCCGAACGGCTTGGCTTTCTCCAAAACGCCAGCGGTGCCGTGCCCGGGCCGATGGATTGCTGGCTGGCTCTGCGAGGGACCAAAACGCTCCTGCTCCGGATGGCCCAGCACGACCGGAACGGGCGTCGGATCGCCGAGTGGCTCACCGACCAGAAGGCCGTCAAGCGGGTGTACTACCCCGGACTTTCCGACCACCCACAGCACACCCTCGCGAAGAGTCAAATGTCGGGATTCGGGGGCATGGTGTCGTTCGACGTCGGAGATGTCGCGCTGGCGCGCCGAATCGTGGAGCGGGTTCGGGTCTTCCAGCTCGCCGAATCGCTGGGCGGAGTCGAGAGCCTGATCGGCCATCCCGCGTCGATGACCCACGCTTCCGTCCCTCTCGATCTGCGCCGGGAGATGGGTCTGACCGACTCTCTCCTGCGGCTGAGCGTCGGGATCGAGGACGCCAACGATCTCATCGCCGACCTTGAGCAGGCGATGGGGTGACCGTGAAACCTTGGCCGACGTCCGGCGTAGGTTCGGCATCACTCTCCTGAGCCCGTCATGACGACCTCGTTGCCCAGCCACCGACCCCGAGTTTCCCTGCCCCAGATTGCCGGCGTGTCCTGGGAACACCCGGCCGATCGCGCCGCGCTCCAGGCCCTGCGTGCGGTACCGGGATTCGACGATGTGGTCCGGAAGATCATCGCGTTCCTCGGAGGCGAGCGCGGCATCCGGCTCCTGTTCCAGGGCAATGCGGTTCGGGCCGGGCCGGGGCAGTACCCGCTCGCCCACGGGTTGCACGTCGAGGTGGCCGCCACGTTCGACTGGCCGACTCTGCCCGAGCTGTACGTGTCGCAGACTCCGGTGTTCAATGCGGGTGCGTATGGGGTAGACGAGCCGTTCATCGTGCTCCACTCCGCCGCCCTGGAGCTTCTGAACGAGGAAGAGCTGCGGGTCCTGATCGCCCACGAGATGGGGCACGTCGTCAGCGGGCATTCCCTCTACCGGACCATCGCCGAGATTCTGCTCGCGGTGTCCCTCGGCTCGCTCCCCTTTCTCGCCGGGATCGCCCTGCTTCCCATTCGCCTCGCGATCCTGGAGTGGTCGCGGAAAGCCGAGCTGTCCTCCGACCGGGCGGGGCTACTCGGGAGCCAGAACATTCTCGCGTCCCAGCAGCTCTTCATGAAAATGGCCGGCGCCTATCGGGGCGCACTCGAGTCGGGACAGATGGCCTTGGATCCCTTCATCGCCCAGGCCAACGAGTACGTCGCGACGAACGAAGGTCTCGACCTCGTCTACAAGCTCGTCAACACGCTGGCCCTCACGCACCCGATGCACACGGTGCGCGCGGCGGAGCTGCAGCGCTGGATCGCGAGCGGCGACTACGAGCGGATTCTCCGCGGAGAGTACGTGAAACGTGGGGCCGAGGCCAAGGAGCGCCCGCTCCGGACCGATTTCCGGGAGGCCAAGGACTATTACGCCGGCGAGGCGCGCGAGGCGATGAGCAAAGTGTCCGACGCGGCCAAGAAGGCTGCCGCCGCCGCCAAGGAGGCGTTCCGCAAGGCCCAGCAGAAATGAAAGTGCTGGTGGTCGGTGGCGGAGGTCGCGAGCATGCGCTGTGTTGGGCCTTGCGACGCGAACTCCCCGCCGGCGACCTCTTCGCGGCGCCCGGGAATCCCGGTACCGCATCCCTCGCCAGCAACCTGCCGATAGGCCCCGACGATCAGGAGCGCCTGATCGCGGCGGTGGAGAAGCATCGCATCGATCTCGTTGTGATCGGACCGGAGGGCCCCCTTGCGCGCGGGCTGGTGGACCGGCTGCGAGCCCAGGGGACTCGCGCGTTCGGACCCACCGGCAGCGCCGCCCGGATTGAGGCATCGAAAGCATTCGCCAAGGAGGTGATGGCGAAAGCCCACGTGCCCACTGCCGCGAGCCGGACCTTCACCGACCTGGCGGAGGCCCTCGCGTTCGCAGACCGGCACGCCGAGCCGATGGTGGTCAAAGCGAGCGGGCTTGCCGCCGGCAAAGGCGCGGTGGTGTGTTCGACCCGGGCGGAGGCCCACCGCACCCTGACCGGCATGCTCCGGGACGGGTGGTTCGGTGAGGCGGGCCGGACGGTGTTGGTTGAGACCTTTCTCGAGGGGGAAGAGCTCTCCGTCCTGGCGCTTACCAACGGTACCGAGATCCTTCTGCTGCCGCCCGCCCAGGACCACAAACGCCTGCTGGACGGGGACCACGGGCCCAACACCGGAGGGATGGGGGCCTACTGCCCGGTGTCGCTCGCCACTCCCGCGCTGCTGGAGCGCATCGCGGACCGGGTCTTTCGCCCCACCCTTGGGGCGCTCGCAGCCGAAGGGGCGCCGTTCTCCGGGGTGTTGTACGCCGGCCTCATGATCGATCCCTCGGGCACTCCCTACGTCGTGGAATTCAACTGCCGGTTGGGCGACCCGGAGGCCCAGGTCATCCTGCCGAGAATCACCTCGGGATTCCTCGACGCGATCACCGCATCCGCGACCGGGGCGGCGCTCCCCTCGCTCGGTATCGATCCGGCCCCGGCGGTCACAACGGTCCTCGCCGCGGCGGGTTATCCGGAGGATCCCCGGCACGGGGACCTGATCCGGATCCCGGACCGGCTCCCGGACGAGGTGCTCATCTTTCATGCCGGAACCCAACAAGATCAGCAAGGCCATCTGCGAACCAACGGAGGGCGCGTCCTGTCCGTGACTGCGGTGGACCCGGACTTCCGCGCCGCCCAGGCAAAGAGCCTGGCCGCGGCGGAGGCGATCGAGTTCGAAGGGAAGCAATTCCGGAGGGACATCGGCTGGCGCGAGGCTCGCCGCACCTCCTGAATGCCCGAGCTTCCCGAGGTGGAAACGTTCGTTCGGGCCGTACGTCCCCGGCTGGTGGGCCGGCGGTTTCTCTCCGCCCGGCTTTCGCATGACGACGTTCTCCGAGGGGTCACCCGTCGCTCGCTCCTCGCGGGATTGCGCGGTGCGCGGGTCGTGGACGTCTTCCGGCGGGCGAAGCACGCCGCGATCGTGACGGCTCGGGGCACCCTGGTGATCCAGCCCGGCATGACGGGGTCGCTCACGGTACGCGGCCGGCCGGCCGCCGCGGGAGAGTATGCCGTGCTTCAGGTGCGGCTCGACCGGGGGGGACAGCTGGTGTACCGGGATCCCCGGCGCCTCGGCACCCTGCTCTGGCTGGATGCTCCGGGTTGGGAAGCCTACACCGGCGGGTTGGGCCCGGAGCCGCTCGACCCCGGCTTCTCCGCGAGCGGGTTAGGAAGCATCCTGGCGGGTTCTCGCGCCGCGGTCAAGAAGGTGATGATGGACCAGCACGCCCTTGCCGGGGTGGGCAACATCTACGCCCAGGAAGCGCTGTTTGCGGCCGGCATCGATCCGTCGAAGCCGGCCCGGGACGTCGCTCCCGCCGGGGTCCGCCGCCTGCATCGCCAGCTGGTTCGCATCCTGCGGGCCGCGATTGCGGCCGAGGGATCGACGGTTCGAGATTACCGGACCGGCTCCGGGGCCCGGGGCCGTTTTCAGTTCGAGCTCAAGGTCTACGACCGCGAGGGAGAGCCCTGCGTGCTTTGTGGCACACTGCTGTCCGGAACCCACGCCATTGACGGCCGGATCACCGTGTTCTGTCATCGGTGCCAGACGTAGTGGGCGCGGCGGTTCGCGCCTCCCGCCCTTCCCTTCCCCCTGCGCCGAGTCTCCTCGCTGACGCGACGGATCTCGCCGGCGTCGAGCGCCGGGTGAAGGCGCTGGCCGAGCAGCGGCCGGCTGTGTATCGGATGCTCGACCCGTCCGGCCGGGTCCTCTACGTCGGCAAGGCGAAGCGGTTGCGGGCCCGCCTGCTGGCCTATTTTCAAGCCCGCTTTCCCCAGGATAAGGGCGCTCGGATCCTGCACGCGGCCGGAGACATTGCCTGGGACTATCAGCCCAGCGAATTCGCCGCGCACCTCACCGAGCTGCACGAGATCCAGAAATGGCGCCCTCCCTACAACGTGCACATGAACCAGCGCCGTAACACGCTGTTCATCCGGGTGTCGAACGATTCGGCGCCGAAGCTCTCGACCACCGCGAAACCCGCCCCCGACGGCGGGCGCTACTACGGACCGCTGACCTCCCCGATGCGGGCGGCCGAGGCCATTCGGGTCCTGAACGACCTCCTGGGGCTCCGCGATTGCGCCCAGCGCATGCCGATGGTGTTTGCCGAACAGGGGGACTTGTTCGGGGCTCCCCGCCGGGCCGGTTGCCCCCGGCACGACCTCGGCCTCTGCAGCGGGCCGTGTGCGGGCCTCGTAACCGCGGCGGCATACCACGAGCGGGTCGAGTCGGCGGTCGCGTTTCTGGAGGGCCGGGCCATTGCACCGGTCGACCGGATCGTGGCCGAAATGACCGAGTGGGCGGCCCGGGCCGAGTTCGAGGTCGCGGCGCGGTGGCGGCAGCGATTCGAAGCGCTGGAATGGCTCCTGGGCGCCACGACCAGAGCCCGTGCGGCGATCGAGCTGCTCACTTTCGTGTACCACCAGCCCGGGACCCACGGCGACGATCGCGCCTACCTGGTCCGCCGCGGGGTGGTCCGCGCCGGCTATCCGTGGCCCGCTACTCCCATCGAACGGGAAGCGTTCCGGGCAGTCGTCCGGGCCGACCTCGAGGCCGCGACCCCGGAGGCCGCCTCGCAGGGTCCTCTCCCGCCGCCATCGGAGACCATCGAAGAGATGCTGCTGGTGATGAGCTGGTTCCGCCGGCATCCCGAAGCGCTGCGCCGGACCAGCCGGATCGAAGACTGGATGTGAGCCCCCCCGCCGGACCCGGCGTCTCCTGACGGATGAGACGCAACCCTAAACCGCAAGGCTGTTCGGATTCGTCGGATCGTTTATCTTATCGGCAGCGACATTCCGACCCGGGAGGCCGAACTTGAGCTGGATCGTCCGCGTTCGCTCGAAGCAATCCAATACCAAAGGCTGGCAGGCCCGCATCCCCTTCGGCAGGGTGAATCCGGATACCAAGAGCCGACGGTTCAAGAGCCGGCTGTTTTCCGATGCGGTGTATGGTGGATCGAAGAAGGCCCGCAACGCCGCCGAACGCTGGCTGCGCAGCCAGGCCGCTGGGAAAGGAAAGCCGAAGAAGAAAGGGCGTCGGTAGAACCTACCGAAAGTCCTCCAGCAGCTCCTGCAGGGCCGCCCGGCCGGGACACAGCTCCCCGTAGGGCAGGTCGCTCAGGGGACTGCTCACCGTCCCGTTGATGCCGTGCATGTCCGGGACGCCTTCCTCCAGATAGAGAAGCCCGGTGACGACCTCGCCCTTCTCCTGGTGTTCCCGGAGATAGGTGGTCACCGCGTCCCGGTTGGTCGGATCGTAGGCGGCATCCACGGTCCGGAACCGCACCACACTCCCATCGTGCATCGCGACGTCCATGGTCCCCCCTCCACCGTACCCGTTGGCTGGGGCCGCAATCTCCGCCCGCATCGGGACGAAATCCACCGGGGCAACGTCCCGGGCATGTTCACGGGTGAACCGGTAACTCTTGGTGGATCCCTCGTGATCGTTGAACGTGACGCAGGGGGAAATGACGTCGACGAAGGCGAACCCCCGGTGGCGGAGCCCGGCCTTGATGATCGGCACCAGCTGGCCCTTGTCTCCCGAAAAGCTCCGGGCCACGAAGGTGGCCCCGAGCGTGAGGGCCAGGAGGACGGGATCGATGGGGCGCTGCGGGTTGGCCTCGCCGCGTTTGGACTTCGAGCCCACGTCGGCGGACGCGGAGAACTGGCCCTTGGTGAGCCCGTACACGCCGTTGTTCTCCAGGACGTACAGCAGGTTCACGTTCCGACGGATCGCGTGGCAGAACTGGCCCAGGCCGATGGAGAGGGAGTCGCCGTCTCCGGAAATCCCGATCGCCAGGAGCTCGTGATTGGCCGCGTTGGCGCCGGTCGCGACCGCCGGCATCCGGCCGTGGACGGCGTTGAACCCGTGCGCCTGCCGCAGGAAGTACGCGGTGGTCTTCGACGAGCAGCCGATGCCGCTCAGCTTGATGGCGCGATGGGGAGGCAGGTCCAGCTCGAAGAACGCCTGCACCACGGCGGCGGTAATCGAGTCGTGGCCGCATCCGGCGCACAAAGTCGACATCGCCCCTTCGTAATCCCTGCGGGTTAGGCCGAGGGCGTTCCGGGGCAGCCCCGGATGACGCACCGGAGGCTTCGGGATCGAGCTCATACCTGAGCCCCCGCCAGGTGGCCGGAGACCGCCCCGACGATGTGATGCGCGGTCATCGGCAGCCCGCCGTACTCCAGCACCGGAACCATGCGATCCCGTGCCACGCCCGTTTCCGCGGCCAGCAGGGTCCGGAGCTGCGCGTCGCGGTTTTGTTCCACCACGAAGCACCGCTCGTGCGATTCGAGGAATTCACCCACCGCACGGCTGAACGGGAAGCCGCGGATGCGGAGGTAGTCGAGCATAATCCCCTGCCGGCGAAGCTGGTCCACCGCCTCGAGCACGGCAACATGGCATCCGCCTATGGAGATGATCCCGAGCTCGGCGGGG
>Ga0187892_10006244_pt1 | contig 17891 bp, 17 predicted proteins | sample MA1701073metaG_FD_139345 | JGI IMG/M metagenome (GOLD analysis project Ga0187892, IMG submission 139345) | Bio-ooze microbial communities from a basaltic lava cave in the Kipuka Kanohina Cave System on the Island of Hawaii, USA - MA170107-3 metaG ... | reverse complement strand
CACACGTTCCTCCGCAAGGGTCTGGCGGAGTTCATGGAGTTCAATGTCACCAAGGAGCCTTTCGCGGACGTGCGTGTGCGCCGGGCGTTCGCATTTGGCATCGAGAAGAAGAGCATCCTGAACATCGCGCTCGAAGACCTCGGCGAAATCGCCTACGGGCCGCTGCCGCCGTCGATCTGGGGATACTGGGAGGGCATCAAGGATCATGCGCCCGGCTATGATCCGGGGCAGGCCAAGCGACTCCTCGCCGAGGCAGGCTGGCAGCCCGGGCCCGGTGGGATACTGCAAAAGGAGGGGCGGCCGTTCACTTTCACGGGATTCATCCCGCCAACGGATCTTGCGCGCAAGACCGCGCAGATCGTGCAGGCACAGCTGCGGGCGTACGGTGTCCAGATGGAGATCCAGGCCTTCGAGTTTGGGACGCTGCTGGCCAAGGCCCGCGCCGCCGAGCACAATGCAATATTCCTGGGGTACACGTACACGTCGCCCGACATCTTCTACCTGTGGTTCCACTCCGCGAATGTGGGGACCGGATTGGCGTTCAGCCACAACAAGGACAAGGCCCTCGACAAAATGATTGAGGACTCACGGACGCTGACCGACTCGCGCCGGCGCCTTGAGATCTACCGGGAGCTGCAGAAGTATGTGGTCGACAAAGCGCTGTGGGTGCCCCTCTTCATTAACACGAACTACATTGCCGTCCAGCCAAACGTGCAGGGCGTAAAGATTCACCCCGATGGCTTCATTATCATGAACGACGTCACGCTGCGCTAGGCCCTATGTTGTGATGGTCTAGACAGCGCGGACGGCACGACGCATGCAGGCGTATCTGACACGGCGCTTTCTCCTGCTCGGGCCCACGCTGCTCGGCGTGACCCTCATTACGTTTCTCATGCTTCACCTTGCGCCCGGCGACCCGGTCGCGATCATGCTCGGCGAGTTCGCGTCCACCGCCGAGACCGCGCGCCTGCGCCGTGAGCTGGGTCTGGATCAGCCGCTGCCGATCCAGTACGCGCGATTCGTCGGCCGGGTGGTTAGCGGCGACCTCGGAACGTCAATCCGCAGCCGTCGTGCGGTCGCCGAGGAGATCGGGGATCGCCTGCCGTCGACGATCACGCTGACGCTTGCCGCGATTGCGCTCGCGGCCTGCGTGGGCATCCCGCTGGGCGTCGTCGCGGCTACGACGCGGCGTCCCCTGGTTGCCTCTGGCGCGATGGCGTTCGCGCTGCTGGGGCTATCGATGCCAACGTTCTGGTCCGGCCTGTTGTTAATTCTCGTCTTCGCGCTGCGTTTGGGGTGGTTTCCGGTGACCGAGGGGCGCGGCGTGGCGATCCTGGTCCTGCCGGCGGTTGCGCTCGCTGCGCCGGCCGCGGCTGTCCTCGCTCGAATCACGCGATCGAGCGTGTTGGAAGTGCTGCAGCACGAGTACGTGCGCACGGCACGCTCGAAGGGTCTGGCGGAGTCCGCCGTTGTCGTCCGCCATGCGGTCCGCAACGCCCTGATCCCGGTCCTCACGATTCTCGGGCTGCAGTTCGGCGGGCTGCTCGCCGGAGCCGTTATCGTCGAGTCCGTGTTTGCTCGCCCCGGGCTGGGCCGGCTCGCGGTCAGCGCGATTCTGGCCAGGGACTTCCCGATGGCGCAAGGTATCGTATTGATCATCGCACTGATGTATGTGTTCGTGAACGTTGGCGTGGACGGACTGTATGCTATCCTTGACCCTCGCATCCGGTACGGTTAGGCGCGACGGCACCAGCACCGAGTGATGGGCGGGATGCGCCGCGGAGTGTGGCGCCGACTGCGCCATCGGCCGGCGGTTGCCATTGCCGGAGCGGTACTCGCTGGCTTGGTGGCACTTGCCGCCGCCGCGCCCCTCATCGCACCGTACGATCCATTCGTGCTCATACCCGGCGCAACGCTGCGGCCGCCGTCCCGGGCGTTCATCTTTGGCACGGACGAACTCGGCCGCGACGTCGCGAGCCGTGTCCTGTACGGTGCTCGCATCTCACTTCAAGTTGTCGTCGTTGCCGTCGGAATCGCGTTGGTGGCCGGAACGACGATTGGCGTCGTCGCCGGATACTACGGGGGTCGCCTTGACGGCACACTCATGGCGGCCATGGAAGTGCTGCTCGCGTTCCCGCAGATCTTGTTGGCGATGGCGATCCTGGCGACGCTCGGGCCAAGTCTTGCGAACGCCATGGTGGCGGTGGGCCTCTCCGGCGTGCCCGTCTACGCGCGAACCGCGCGCGGCGTGACGCTCAGCATCAAGGGCATGGACTATCTCGAAGCTGCTCGGGGCCTCGGTGCCGCGGACGCGCGCATCCTCCTCCGGCATGTTATGCCGAACATGCTGCACCCGATCGTCGTGCTCGCGACCGCAGGAATGGGGATCGCGCTAATCGTAGCTGCCGGGCTCAGCTATCTCGGGCTGGGGGCCCAACCTCCGACCCCGGAGTGGGGGGCCATGTTAAGTGAGGCGCGCGGGTATCTCCGCAACGCATGGTGGATGGCGACATTTCCCGGGCTGGCCATCATGGTCGTAGTGCTGTGTTTCAATGTCTGTGGTGACTGGCTCCGCGATGCGTTGGACCCTCGCTTGCGAGGCCGGTGAGGAGGACGTCTAAGTAATTCAGGTTCGCGTGAACTGGTGCGGGTCGAGTGCGTCTCGCAGGCCGTCGCCGATCAAATTCAGGCTCAAGACGGTAGCGAAGACGGCGGCCCCGGCGACCACGGGATAGAGCGGCGCAAGGCCCATGACGTTCCGGCCGGTGTTGAGCATCATTCCCCATGACGGCGCCGGGGGCCGGACACCGAGTCCAAGGAAGCTCAAGCCCGCCTCGGTCAGCACCGCCGTCGCGAAGGTCAGCGTAAACTGTACCGTTAACGGCGGGAGGCAGTTGGGAAGGATCGTGAGCGCCAGAATGCGCGCATCGCTGGCGCCCATCACGCGCGAAGCTTCAACGAAGTCGCGCTGCTTGAATACCAGCACACTCGCGCGCACCAGACGGGCAAAGATTGGGACCGAGACCAGGCCGATGGCGATGATGATGTTCCGGATGCTCGGACCCAACACGGAGACGGCTGCGAGCGCCAGCAGCAGGGCGGGGAAGGCGAGCAGCCCGTCCATGGCGCGCATGATGACGCTGTCCAGCGTACCGCCGAAATAGCCGCTGAGCAGTCCCAGCGGGAGCCCGACGGCCGCCGCCAGGGACGTCGCACCCACTCCGACCCCCAGCGAGATTCGACCCGCGAAGAGAATACGGCTGAGGAGATCGCGTCCGATCTCGTCGGTGCCGAGCAGGAACCCTCCTCCAGGCGGGCTGAGCGGAGGGCCGGCGAGCCGATCGTAGGGATAAGGAGCGATGACCGGCGCCAGGCCGGTGAGTATCACCAGCGCTGCGAACAGGCTCAGGCCGAACACCGTCGCGTGGTCGCGGAGAAACCGGCGTAGCCGGCGCCGCCTGTTGGACATCAGGACGTTGCTGCTCACGGGCTCACTCGTAGTGGACACGCGGGTCGAGGAGCACGTACGAGATATCCACCAGGAGGTTGATCGTGACGAACATGAGGGCAATGTAGAGCACCGCTCCCTGCACCACCTGGTAGTCGCGGAACGAGATCGACGTCACCATCTGCCAGCCTAGTCCCGGCCAGGCGAAGATCTGCTCGGTGACCACGAGCCCGCCAATCAGGGCGCCGACGTTGGTACCGAGCACCGTGATGAGCGAGATCAGCGAATTCTTCAGCGCGTGCCTGTAGATGACGCCATGCTCGGGTAGTCCCTTCGCCCGCGCCGTGCGGATGTAGTCGAGGTTGAGGACTTCCAGCATCCCGGATCTCAAGAACCGCACCAGGCTCGCCGCCTGAATGAATCCGATGGTGACCACGGGCAACACAAGGAACCGGAGGTGCTGGGCCAGATCCCTTTCGGGCGACACGTAGCCCCCGGCAGGCAGCCACCGGAGGCGAAGCGAGAACAACAGCATCAGCAAGATGGCGAGCCAGTAGCTTGGGGTGCTGAATCCCAGCATGGCGATCACCCGCGCCAGTTGATCGATGCGCCCCCCCGCCCGCACGGCCGCGGCGATGCCCAGCGGCACGGCCAGCGCGAGGGCGAAGGCCACCCCCACCAGCACCAGCTCGAGGGTCGCAGGAATCTTCGGTTTGAGGATGTCCACCACGCGGCGGTGACCTTCCAGCCTGGACACGCCCAGATCCCCCTGCAGCACCCCGCGCATCCAAATGAGGTATTGGATATGGAGCGGCCGGTCCAGGCCCCACTCATGCCGCAGCGCCGCCAGCGCTTCCGGTGTCGCATCGACGCCAAGGGCGAGTTGCGCAGGGTCGCCGGGCACGATGCGAAAGGTAAAGAACACGACGGTTCCCACGATGAACAGAACCGGAAATAGCTGAAGCAACCGGCCGACAAGGTACCGCGTGGGGATCATCGGTGGCTCCCACTTTCGGAGAGCGCCGAGAGTTTCCCTGGCATTGAGCGCGCCCCGCGGGAAGGAAATGCCCATGCCGCAGTGGATAGTATGGCGGCGCGGGATCGCTGAAACTAACCGCGGGATCGTGGAGGCTCACCCATGGCGTGGGATCTGCTTCTCAAAGGCGGCACGGTAGTCGACCCGGCGCAGGCCGTTCATGGTGCGAGGGACGTGGCATTTTCCGGCGGCCGTGTCGCCGCGATCGGTGAGAACCTGGCGAGCACCGGCGCCGCGGAGGTCATCGATTGCGGTGGCCAGATCGTCGCGCCCGGCATGATTGATCTCCATGTCCACGTCTTCTGGGGGGTCAGCCACTTTGGAATCGAGCCCGATCCCCACTGCATTGCCAACGGGGTGACGACGGCCGTCGACGCTGGATCGGCGGGTGCCGACACGTTTCCGGGGTTTCGAAAGTACGTCATCGACGTCAGCGCGACTCGACTACGCGCGCACCTCAACATCTCATCCCAGGGCATGCTCTCGATGGACCCCGGCGAGCTGCATGATCTGCAATACGCCAACGTGTCCAAGGCGATCGCGATGATTGAGAAGCACCGCGATGTCCTCCTTGGCGTCAAAGTGCGCTTGTCACGCAACACCATCGTCGGCGAGGCGGCCGGCATCCGGCCGTTGCATTTGGCCCGAGAGGCAGCCGACGCGGTCGGCCTGCCGATCATGGTGCATCCTCAGGATGCCTGGTGCGACTCGCTGGACGACATCCTCGCGGTAATGCGCGGGCGGGATATTCTCACACACTGCTTCCACGGCATGCGGCTTGGCGTTCTCGACGACGATGGGAAGGTCCGTCCGGCGGTGCGCGCGGCCGTAGAACGAGGGGTTATTTTTGACGTCGGTCACGGCGCAGGCAGTTTCAGCTGGGACGTCGCTGAACGCGCGCTGGCGCAGGGCCTGCATCCGCAGACGATCTCCAGCGATCTGCATGTCTACAACGTGAACGGTCCCGTCTACGACCTGGCCACCACGGTCAGCAAGTTTCTCTATCTGGGCCTCTCGCTCGACGAGGCACTGCGCAAGGTGACGGCGGTGCCGGCGGAGGTGATCGGGATGGCGGGCGAGATCGGGACGCTACGAGTGGGCGCTTGGGGCGACGCGGTCGTCTTCGACCTCCAGGAGGGGTCCATCGAGCTTATGGACGCGCACGGTCAGACTCGGATCGGGAAACAGAGACTGGTTCCGATGGTCGTCGTACGGGCGGGGACCGTGTATCGCAACGCTTGGGGTGACAAGCGCCACGCTGGGGGGACTTCCTCAGGGAGAGCCAGCACCAGGAAGAACTGAGACTCCGAATCTGCAACACTGAATCCTGCAGGATACGACTTCTTCTGAGCGCGCCGTCCGGCTTGCTTCCACGCGGTTTTGCCGTTCATTGCACATGATTGAATATCAGCAGCATGATGATCAGCATTGCCATCACAACCTGCATCAGCATAATCACCATCGTGGGTCCTAGTCTTGCATGCACAATGAGGACGACGTTGACGGCCGCCGCAACGACGTTGAGGTTGTTGACGTCGATTTCGGGGGCCAGGGCAAAGAGAGGGCAGTGTATCTCAGGAGACCGAGCGGGGCACGGGCCCGCATATTAGGATGGAGGGCGCAAAGCGTGGTTCCGCGACTTGCTAGCTGACCCAGGAATAACTGCCAGGATCCCAGTGGGAGTTCTTCACGTTCCCCTTGAGCACCGGATCGACTAGCTTGGCTGCTAAGTCATGCCCCGCTCGCAGGTCGCCATCGAGGCCAACTTCTGTGGCCATTCTCCTGTAGGGCGTACGCCATTCTGTAGGTGGATCGGGTAGCGTCTGTGGCAACGGATGGGTGCTCCGCCTATCGAAGATGCCTTCCAGGGTCTCCCGAAGCCGGTTCGCCTCCAACCAAGCGAAGGACCCTATCAAAACGAGGTCGATGAGATCCTTTGGCCGGCTGCTGGGTTTGTCCTGACTGTACGTCCGTGTGTAGGCGTGGACCTTCTCCGCGACGTGTTGCTCGAGGGGGAGTGCCGGAACAGTGGGAGTCTCGATGCCGGCGAATTCCAGCAGCCCTGGGCCCTTCACAAGATCTGGTTTCCCCAGCAATGGGTCGCCGAATGCGACATCCACGCGCATTTCATCGAATGTTCGTCCAGCCAGTTCGGCCCGCACAAGGAAGCGGACCGCCCCCGGGTCTTCCTCCGAGATCTCTAAGGCCTTCTCAACGGCGAACACAAAGCCGTCTCCCAGGTCCTGCCGCGAGGCCGCCCGGAGCGTGGAGAGAGCATCTTTCTGCGCCCGATCGTAGGCAAGATCGAGGTCCTTTGTGGCGCGGGTCTGTCCTCCTGTCCTAAACTCCAGAGCGACCGCCCCCTTGAGCACCCATCGTCCGGCGTCGGCACGGATGAGCCTCGCGAGCAGCCGCTCAAAGACGACAGCCTTCCGGAGCCGTGTCATGGGCAGCCCCGTCCGTTTGGAAGTTTCCCGCAGGCGTCCCTCCACCGCCATTCGGAGGGCGCCTGGCGTCTCGTATTTCAACTGGCGCGAGCCTCCTCGACTGCCCTCCGGATCAGCTTCTCCGCGCGACCGCCATGGCGACGCGCGGCGACGAGCAGTTCGGATCGCGTCGCCAGACCTCGGCTGAGGGCTTCCCGTACGGCGCGGGCGATCTGCTCGGGTGCTGTCCCGTATGCAGCAGAATCCGCGATCGAACGGGCGGGGGTCGTTGCGCGGACCCCATGACGAATGACGATGTCGTTGCGGCCCGGAGATCTGAGGGCAGTGTGGACCCTTACGCCAGCAGGTGACTTTCGTGAGCGGTGCGACCGAGGAGCTGTCAGGTGGATCTTCGCGGGAACGACATCGGCGAGGTCGAAGAGCTGGAGGGCTGTCTCGTGGGAGACGACCGTCTTCTTTGGATCGAAGCCGAGCCAGGCAGCGACGACCTCCTCATAGGGTGACGACGGGAATCGTGCCATTCTATAGAGGCCCCGTCGAACACGCTGAAAGTTTCCTTTTTGAGCATGGTAGGAGAGAAGATCCCATGTGAAGCCCCAGCGCCGAGCCTGCTCTGATGTGAAATAGCCAGCTTGCTCAGTCGCCAGCTCAAAGAGCTTGCTGTGGTCGGGTCGGGACTTCCGAGTCATGTCGCACCTACCTTGAAGAATATTCAAGGTTCATGTGACATGCAAGGGGGGGCGGCGAGTCAAAGGCTGTTGGGCCTAGTCGCTCAGGTAGTCGTACCAGATCTGGCCCATCGGTAGCGTGAAGTCGGCCACCAGTAGAATCCGTTGACGACGTCCAGCACGGGAAGCCGGTAGACGGGAGCCTGGGCATTGGGACGCAGCTCCAACGTTGCCGGCCCTGTCCAGACCTCATGGACAATGACGCCGTCCAGTGTTCGCGCCGTGATCTGTTTGATCGCCGGCGTTCCATGAACATGGCGAATGATTTTCACATTCACGTTGGTCGCAAAGGCCACGTTGCGGAACGTGATGGGAAGTCGAGGGACGAGTGGGTTGTCAATAGGTGTGGAGAAGGCGTCGGGCCCATTATCGCGCGCTGCCAGTGCGCTCACCTCCCCGGGATGCACCCCGTTCCTGGTGCAGCTGATTGAGCGCCGCGACGGTGTCCTCGATAACGCGCCCCGCCGCATCGGGCGTGTATGGTGTCGTGTCAACCTCGTAACCCTTGCGCGGATATTCCTCCGGGACCGGGAGGTACCCGGCCCAGGCGCCCGAATAGCCGCCGAACCAGGTGTGGGCGAATGGCGATCGGGATTTGATCGCGAGCGCAATTTCAGCAAACGGCTCGCAGGGGATGGCGGCCAGGACCGCGGGCCCCAACTGCAGGAGATGCAACTCCACGGGGAACTCGCGTTTGCCACCGAATGTCCGGGCGCGACTCACCGCCATGTTCGCCCGCTTGGTCCGAAACGTCGCGGCCTCCACATCGGCAGGCGGGGCTCCGCGGGCGATGGCATCGTGCAGACGACCCCGCTGCTGCTCGAGTGCCGCCTCGGCGTCAGCTACGGGCAGTTGGGGCTGCAGGGGCAGGTTGACAGTGCGGGCGCTCGCGCGCACGATCGCCGCGATGTCTGGCACGGGCACCGCTGTCCACTTCCCGAGCGGCGCGCCGGACTCCCAGATCCGTTCGTGGCGAAACTCCACGGGTGGCAGGTGCAGCCCTAGATAGACTCGCGTGGCCTCGCACCCGATTACGGTGCCGAGCTTGCGTATCACCCTGAAATCATCGGTGAACCCTTCAGGCCCGGGTCCGACATTGCCCGTCGCCCCTTGAACGAACAAGCAGGTCGCGCCGGTGAGCTGCTCGACGGTCCGCTTCAGATGGCCCGGCCAATCGGCGCTGAACTGTCGGTTGGTCGGTCCCATCGTCGTCGGATGCATGGTGTAGCCGACCACTGCGGCGAGTGGCTTGCCGTCGGCCGCATCGATGCGCAGCACGAACACGTGCGGGTCGATCACACCATTGGGATTGACGCCGGTGGCAATGCGCCCGTCGGGCGCGGATTCGCGTCGGTTCACCGCGACGCGGCTCTCACCCCGCCCGACCGCGATGCGCGCCGGTCGCAGGTTCGCTAGCGCCGTACGCGCGGCGTTCGCGGCATGTCCCGGCAGCCCGGCGTAGTAGCTCGAAAGCGCCTCCCGTCCCTTATCCACCCAGTCCCAGTTGCTGGGCGGTGGGCCGGCATGGTTGTGCGTGAGCGCGATCCGCACCTTCTCGGGGAGAATGTCGAGCACCCGGGAGACTTCCCTGCGCATCGCTTCGGCCTCAGGGGGCGTCAGAATGACCAGATCCATGTCCACCAACGCGGCCCGCTCGTCGCCATCGTCCGCGACCAGCACGGTGGCCCAGAGGTCGGTCTCGACCCCCTCGGCGAACACGTGCGTTTGCGCCCCCCAGCCCGCGTGTGGCACGGTCAGCGGGGGCGTGATCGTGACACGACCGGTTCCCACGCGAAAGGTACCCGTGTTCATCGCCCCAGCAAGCCTCCGTCGACTACGACATCAACAACCCGCCGTTTACGTGAACCGTTTCGCCGACGATGAAGCTGGCGGCGTCTGTGGCCATGAACGCGACGATCTCCCCGATCTCCTCGGGCCGGCCAATTCGCCCGAGCGGGATGCCTTGCCGCAGCTGTTCCAGCTGCTCGGGGCTGGTCAGCGTCCGCTGGAACCCGGTCTCGATGGTGCCGGGCGAGACCGCCAGCACGCGTACGCCCTGGGGCGCCAAGTCCCGCGCCAGGGCGCGCGTGAGCGTCGAGAGGGCGCCTTTGGCGGATGAATAGGCGAACACCGTGTCGGTGCCCCCGAGGATGGCCGCTGTGGACAGGATGTTGATGACGACACCCTTCCCGCGGCGGACCATGGAGGGGATGAGCTGCTGGCAGAGGTAGAGGGGAGCCCGAAAGTTCAGGCCGAAGACCAGGTCCAGAAACGTCGCGTCTAGATCCATCCAGTGAACACGCCGGAGGGGAGTTCCGGCATTGTTGACGAGGATGTCGATCGGCGCGAACGCGCTGGCTTCCGCCGCAACGCGTCGGACGTCTTCGGCCACGGTCAGGTCGCCCGGGATGGCTTGGCACTTCCGTCCAAGCGCGACGACCTCCGACACGACGGCCTGAGCCCGGGCGACATTACGATGGTAGTGGAAGGCCACGTCCGCGCCGCGCCGGGCCAGGCATCGACCGATGGATGCCCCGATGTCGCTGGTCCCGCCTGTGACAAGCGCCGTCCTTCCGTTCAGCTCCATCCCAGTCCGTCCGCTTACGTCACGCCGGCGTTTCGAGGTTTTTCATGAGCTGGCGCTCCGACGTGGTGAGCAGTGTATTCTTAGTGACGGCATGAAAGCCTTTCTCGTACGACGTCTGCTCTCCACGCTGGCAGCCGCGTTAGCGCTTTCTGTACTGATCTTCCTCCTCATCCGGCTTGTACCGGGCGATGCGGTGACGATGTGGGTGGGGCAGGAAGGCACCATGACACCTGAGGTCCGGGCGACCCTGCGCAAGATGTTCGGGTTGACCGATCCCCTGCCCATTCAGTACCTGAACTGGCTGGGCGACATCGTGCGGGGCGATCTGGGCTATTCGTTCCGCTCGCGCCTGCCGGTCACCCTGCTCATGTGGCGCGCGTTGCCGATCACGGTTGAGCTGGCCGCCCTCGCCATGCTGCTGTCCGCCGCCGTAGCGCTCCCGCTCGGCGTCATCTCCGCGGTCAGGCGGGACAAGCCGGCTGACGTCCTGGCGCGGTTACTGGGCCTGGTGGGCCTGTCGATGCCGAGTTTCTGGCTCGCGGTGCTGTTGATCCTCACGAGCGCGACCTATCTTGGGTGGCTGCCCTCCCTCATTTACGTGAGCCCGCTGAAGGATCCCGTTGGCAATCTCGCACAGATGCTCATGCCCGCGGTCTCGCTGGGGCTGCCGCTGATGGCGGTCGTCATGCGGATGACGCGCTCGACGATGCTCGAGGTGCTGAACCAGGACTACGTGCGCACGGCGCGGGCCAAGGGCGTGGCGGAGCGCGCCATACTGGCGCGCCATGCGCTGAAGAACGCGTTTATCCCGATCGTGACGGTCATGGGGATTCAATTGGGGCGTTTGCTGGGCGGGGCCGTCATCGTGGAGCAGATCTTTGGGATGCCCGGCGTCGGCACCGCACTCGTGTCGGCGATTGGCGAGCGGGACTATCCGATGGTACAGGGCACCGTGCTGATGATGGGCTTGCTGTTCATCTTCGTGCAGTTGTTTATCGATCTCTGCTACGGGGTCCTCGACCCGCGGATCCACTACGCGTGAAGCCCCTGCGCCGGAACCTTGTGGGCGCCGTTGGGCTCACCGTCGTCGTGTGTCTCGTGGCGGTTGCGGTTTTTGCCTTGCAGTTGAGCCCACACGACCCGAACGCGCAGGTGGGCAGACGCCTCAGCCCTCCCAGCGACCAGCATATCCTGGGACTCGATCAGCTCGGTCGGGACGTGCTGAGCCGCCTCATCTTTGGGGCGCGCGTCTCCCTGATCGTCAGCATCGTTTCCGTGGGCTTGTCGCTGCTTGGCGGCATCAGCCTGGGGCTGGTGGCAGGCTACTACGGCGGCATGACCGACAATGTGATCATGCGCGCCATGGACCTGATGTTCACGCTGCCCTCGTTCGTGCTGGCGATCGCGCTCGCGGGAATCCTTGGCCCCAGCCTGACCAACGTGATCATCGCCGTGGCCATCGTGACGACGCCGACGATCGCGAGGGTGACGCGGGGCCCCGTGCTGGCGACGCGTGAGTCAGAGTTTGTGATCAGCGCTCGCGCGGCGGGAGCCGCCGACCGGCGGATCATGTTCCGCCACGTGCTGCCGAACGTCCTCGCGCCCATCATCGTGCAGGCCACGGTCAGCATCGCCGATGCGATTCTCATTGAGGCGGGGTTGAGCTTCCTGGGCCTGGGCGTGCAGCCGCCTCACACGTCGTGGGGAAACATGCTGGGGACGGGCCGGAACTTCATGGAGCTCGCCAACGGCCTCTCCGTGTTTCCGGGAGCCGCCATCATGCTGGCCGTGTTGGGGTTCAACTTCGCGGGCGACGGCCTCCGGGATGTGCTCGATCCCCGGTTGCGGGGCGTATAGGGGCGTAAGTGTTGTGCGTCAGAATCGGAATTTTTGCACCACTGGCTCGATCACTTCGATGCCTAGGCCTGGCGAGGTGGGGACATTGATCCACCCGCCCTCGTGTTCGAAGGGGTTAGCAACCAGCTCATGCTGCATGGGATTCTCGATGGGTTTGAGCTCGAAGACTAAGCAGCGTGAGGTTATCGCAGAAAGGGCGAGGCTCGCCGCAGTGATGATGGCGCTGCTCCACGCATGGGCGTTAAACCATACGTGCGCTTCCTCGACCAGTTCGATCACCCTCAGGGCGCCGGTAATCCCTCCGGAGCGCCCCGGATCGCACCCCACAACGTCGACGATCCCAGAACTGATGACGCGCCGGTAGCCTGCCTCCGTCCACTCACGCTCGCCAGTCCCGATGAGCGTTTTCACGTGCTGGCGGAGCTTGCGAAAGTTCTCGACCTCGTGAGGCTCGAAAGGCTCTTCGATCCACTTGAGCCCATACTGCTCAAGGCCGTTGGTGAGCCGAATGGCGTATGCTAAATCCCAGACCAGGGACTGCCCACGGTCGAGCATGATATGTGCCTCTGGCCCCACGGCCTCGCGCAGCAGCCGCATGAACTCGACATCCCGTTTGGCCTCGTAACCGAGTCGCGCCTGACCACGCTTCCCAAGGCCCACCTTGACCCCTTGGTAGCCCTGGTCACGGACATAGCCGCCGTGACGCGCGGCCTCCTCCTCAAGACTGGGGAGGAATGCGTGGGTGCTGGCGATGACCGGAAGCCGCTCACGGTGGGCCCCACCGACGAGCCGAACCAGCGGCTGACCCAGAAGCTTCCCTTTAAGATCCCAGAGGGCGATGTCAATGGCGCTGATGGCGTACGATGCCAGCCCGCCTTCATACCCATAGTACCAAGCGTGCGCCTGGAGGTGTCGCCAGACCTCGACGCAGTCCATGGCGTCGCGCCCCACGACGAGCTCGCTCATCCCCTCGATGAGCTTCTCGGTGGCGCGGCATGCCTCCGGCCACATCGTGATCGCCTCTCCCCACCCGATCGTTCCGTCCTCTGCCTCGACGCGGCAGAGCGTCAGGTACCGTGTGGCGTCGTTGTCGTTGGGCTCTGGGTACGCGACCGAAACGGGTGTGACACGAGCGATGCGCATTGTACCCTCCGTCTCAATCAGTACATGAGGAGACCGCCGCTCACATTGATCGTCGCGCCCGACAGATAGCTGGCGTGATCGGAGGCCAGGAACACCGCCACCTTCGCCACCTCCATCGGCTGGGCGAGGCGGCCCAGCGGGCATCCTCGGGCCTGTTCTGCCAGATCTTCGTCTCGCAACCCGCTGCGCAGCATCGGCGTATCCACGAGACCTGGCGCGATGCAGTTCACTAGGATCCCGTACGGCCCATAGATCCGTGCGAGTCCGCGAGACATGGAAACAATTCCGCCCTTTGTCGCCGCGTAGACGGTAGACCCGTGAAACCCGCCAGTCCACCATCCTTGCGAGGTGAAATTGACAATCCTGCCGCCCCGCCCTTGCTCCTTCATGAGCTCGGCAGCTGCGCGGTTCAGGAAGAAGGACGCCTTGAGGTTTGTATCGACCTGGAGATCCCAGTCTTGCTCTGTTACTTCGGTGATTGAGGACCGCCTCCGGAGCACGGCCGCCGCATGCACGAGGACGTCCAGACTCCCGAACCGGTCCCGGACCTGGCGCAGCAGTGGTTCGTGTCTGCCGGCGTCCGTGAGGTCAATATCGATCGCCAGGTGGCGCCTGGAATCCTCAAACGACGCCACAAGCTCCCGCACCGCCTCCGCATTGAGGTCCACGGCGCAGACGTGAGAACCGCACGCGACGAAGAGCTCCGCGGTCGATCTTCCAATCCCCCCAGCGGCCCCCGTCACCAGCACGCCCTTGCCCTCCAGGCCTGCGCCGAGACGAAGGTCTGCTGACAGTACCATGATCCACTCTCCTCGCCTAGCTGGATACGCCCTGCGCCGGTACCGGCCCCCTTCGCGTCGTCTGAAAGGGGTCGAAGAAGTCTCGGAGGGTGTCCCCCAGCAGGGTGAACACCAGGACGATGAGGAACACCGCGGCCCCCGCCGATAGTGCGTAGAAAGGATTTTTGGAAAGAAGCTTTCGCCCCAGGTCCAGCATCAATCCCCATGACGGGCTCGGTGGTTGGGCACCCAGCCCCAGGAAGCTCAACCCCGCTTCCGTCAAGACAGCCGTGGCGAAGGCCAGGCTGAATTGCACAAACACCATCGATGCTACATTGGGGAAGATAACCCGGCGGATAATGTGGAAGTCATCACCGCCAAGAGCGCGGGCCGCCTGCACGTACTCAAGCTGTTTGGTGGCAAGCGTTACCGCCCGCACCAGGCGGGAAAACCGTGGGATCTGGACGACGCCGATAGCGATCATCGTGTTGGTCAGGTTTGGACCGAGGACGGCCACCGTGGCCATGGCCAGGATGATCGGCGGGAACGCCAGGAGGCCATCGGTGATCCGCATCATCACAGTATCGAGGCCCCTTCCGTAGTAGCCACTCACGAGGCCCATGGGAACCCCGATGGCCAGGGCGATCAGTGTCGCGACCAATCCGGCGACGAGCGTGATTCGGGTACCGATCACCAGCCGGCTCAAGACATCCCGTCCAATCTCGTCGGTTCCCAGCCAGTGCGCCCGTGACGGCCGTTGCACCGGCGCCCCCACGACCTCAAACGGGCCATAGGGCGCGATGAACTCGGCGACCACCGCGATCCCTACGACGCCAGCCAGCGCGATGACCACTCCCACGCTGAGGGCATTGCCCCGTAGGCGCCTCCAGGGCCTCGCCCAACGGGACATGGGGGCCGCGTTGGCGGTGACAGCCATGCTCCAACTTACTCGTACGCGATGCGAGGATCCAGCACGCTATATGAGAGGTCCACCAGGAGGTTCACTATGACAAACGCGGCGGCGGAGATCAGTACCGCAACCTGAACGACGTCGTACGCGCGGTTCAGGGTTGACTGGATCATCAACCAGCCGAGTCCCGGCCAGGTGAAGATTTGCTCGATGACCACCATGCCGCCGATCAGGAGTCCGAAGTTCACTCCCACTTCCGTTACAAAAGCGAGTATCGCATTCGGAAGGGCGTGCCGGATGTTTACCCTCATACTCGGGAGTCCTTTCGCATACGCCGTGCGGACGTAGTCCTGGCTCAAGACGTCGAGCATCCCCGCCCGCATGAACCGGGCGAGCCGGGCCGCCAGGACGAGCCCCACCGAGGTCGCGGGCAGGACGAGATGCTTGAGATGGAGGACGGGATCTTCGCTAGGCGGGACGTACCCCGCGGACGGCAGCAGCGGAATCATCTCCGCGAACACAAGAAGGGCGGCGATACCCAGCACATAGGTCGGCATGCTGAAGCCGATCGTCGTGGCGACGCGCGCCAGGTGGTCCACCGGCGAGTCGACACGCACCGCCGAAACCACTCCGAGGGGCAGAGCGATTCCGATGGCGACGACCATGCTCAACGATGCGAGTTCAAGGGTGCGCCAGAGGCTCGGAAACACCAGACTGGCCACCGGCGCGTTGCCGTGTGTTGCAGACCGCCCCAGATTCCCGCGAAGGAGGTTGAAAATCCATGTAGCGTACTGCGAGTGAAGCGGCTTATCGAGACCCATCTCTGCCCGCAACGCCGCGCGCGCCTCTGGTGGGGCGTCGAATCCCAGGGTCATCGTCGCCGGGTCGCCGGGGACCACGCGAAAGAGCAGGAACACGGCGGTCGCGACGATCCATAGCACAAGACCACCGTGTAGAAGACGCTGAACGACGTATCTCACGGGCACCGACCGCTCTTACCTGTCCAGCCAGACAGCCTCGAAGAACGTGTTCCCCTGCGTGTGCGGGATGAAATTCTTGACGAACGGTCGAGCGGGCGTGGGATCGAGGCGCCCACCTACGATGATCTCGGCCTGTCCCTCCATCGCCATCCGCTGGAGTTCCGTGATCGCCTGCCGGTATGCGCTGTCGCCGGGCATGGAGCGGGCGGCATCCAGGAGATCGTAGAACTCGCGCCGCTGATCGATCCAGCCGAGCGTTTGCGTGAACAACTTGGCATACGGATGGTTGAGCAGATCATACTCATCCGGCTTGGGGACCATTGCACAGACCGCGATGTCGTACTCACCCCGCCGGCCCCCGAGGGTCCGAGCGACGTACGTCCCCACGTCGAGGATGGTCAACCTGAGCCTGATGCCGGCCTCGGCCGCCTGACTCTGCACGAGCTGACCGAGGATGTTGAACTGAAAGCCCAAGCCGCAGACGATCGCCTCGCCGCCGTCGACGCCCCCGGAAAACCCGGCCGCGGCCAGCAACTGCTTGGCCTGATCCAGGTCCCGCTTGTTGTACGACGCGGCCTGGGGGCTAAAGAACCGCTTGTTGGCTTCCATGGGATTGGACAGCACCTGAACAAAGCCGAACAAGGCGCGGCTCACTGCCTCCCGGTCGACCGCCAAACTGAGGGCCTGGCGCACTTCCTGGCGCCTCCAGGGCTCCCGTCGAGTGTTGGTGTGGACGTTGTACAGACCCAGGTTGAAGCCCCTGGGGGGCGCATGAAGGATGAGTCCGGCGGACGCGAGGGTGCCCATCTCGCCGAGCAACCCCGATGAGGACACGTGAATCTGTCCGCCGCGCAATTGCTGTGAACGGACGCTCTCTTCCGGGATGGTCCGGAACGTGAGCCGGTCGACGCAGGGGAGCCCTTTTCGCCAGTAGTCGGGATGCCGCTCGAGCACGACCTGCATGTTGCGATCCCATCGAACGAACTTGAATGGCCCCGTGCCCATCGGCGCCTCACCCAGCCGCTCCGTGGTGACGCCGGCCGGGCCGATGTACACGTCGAGGAGCGTACTGAGCAGAATTCGATCTGGCTGCGAGAGGCGGATGACGAACGTGAGCGCGTCCTTGGCCTCGAGCGACTTGATACGGGTCAGCAACGGCGCCGTGCGCCCGGACGCGGGCTCCATCGCCCGCTCGATTGAGGCCTTGACGTCATCGGCGTCGAGATCGCTACCGTCGTGGAACTTGACGTTCGCTCGGAGTCTGAAGGTCCAGTCCAGGCCGTCCCGCGAGACGCTCCACGACTGCGCGAGGCTGGGCCTGATCGCGTAGGTCTGAAGGTCATGCTCGACGAGCGTGCTGAAGATGGCGATGATGATATTGCGGGCGTTCTGGTCACCGAACCGGTGGGGATTGATGCTCGTCGGTTCGCCCGATTGACCGACGATCAGGTTTCCTCCCCGTTTCGGACATTGCCCTCCCGGGAGTCCGGCCGGGCCCCCCACCAAGGGCGCCGGTGCGGCGTCGGCCCGGTTCGCGTCGTGACCAAGACCGTAGGGAATGGCCAGCAGACACACCCCCAGAATAACGATTCCCCACAGCAGCCTCGCACGCATCGCAAACCTCCTCACGCGTGGTGATGTCTCGGAGCGCCGCCTCCCGCGAGTTCGTTGAGCACTCCTAGCGCCGCCTGAACAACTAGGCGCTCAGCCTCCGGGTGGAGGATGACGGGCCACAACCAGGATTGGGGAAAGAGGTCTGGCACCGCGTAGCGTTGTTCCACACTCCAACCCTCGGCTGGGTAATCCTCCGCGCGGGGCAGGTAGCCCGCGGAGCCGTTGCTGTAGCCCACGACCTCGGTGTGAGGGAAGGGCGAACCGGTCTTGATGGTCAGGCCCGTCTCGCAGAACATCTCGAAGCTCGTGGCCACGATGGCCACGGCGCCCACGCGGATCGCCTGAATCGGAGTCTCAAAGGT